>Ga0115565_10000913_pt1 | contig 25527 bp, 28 predicted proteins | sample COGITO_mtgs_1105_FD_87199 | JGI IMG/M metagenome (GOLD analysis project Ga0115565, IMG submission 87199) | Pelagic marine microbial communities from North Sea - COGITO_mtgs_110530 | ecosystem: Environmental > Aquatic > Marine > Epipelagic | place: Germany:Helgoland, sampling site Kabeltonne... | reverse complement strand
TTACAACACGCATATAGTATTCGACGCAAATATTTTCCTGATACAAAGGGCGAATTATCACATTCGATTAGCAAATATAACGCAAAAAAAATACGCGGTATGTGCGAAATATGTAATCACGAATTAGGTGAAGAAATTCACCATTTATACCAACAGAAAGATGCCGATGAAGACGGATTTATTCAAACAGAGGATGGGGGTGTTGTCCATAAAAATCATCCAGCAAATTTAATGTCGGTATGTCAAGATTGTCATGACAATTACCATTCAAATTTAGAGAATACAACGTTAGTAAGAAAAAAGACAAGTAAAGGATATAAAATTGAAGGTCTTTAATGAATCTAACGGACGGTAAAAAGTAATCAAAAGATGAATAATAACGTATTTAATTTCCAAGTTTTAAACAACGATCGTGTTGACGAAGTGTCGGACGAAATGAGTTGCTCAACCTGTGACACAGACAATGACTTCTCGGTTATTGCTTTGAGTGATTGTAGCAATCATATTGAACAAAGACAATTGACACTTGCCGATTTGGATTCTTCAATCCATGACAAAGGTCCCATGACACTTGCCGAATTGGAATGTCCATCTGATGATGATGACATGCTGTCTGAAGTCTCTACGGTGTGCTATGACGAAACTGACCATATGGAATGGGATGGTTCAAAAACTAGGGGTATTGGTGAAGTAACTCCATGCTTTAATTCAGAGGACATGAATGAAGCGCACCGACTAGGAATGAGCGTTTGCGAGATGTTTGAAATGTATCGTGAAATAAACGATCATGTTGATGAAGATAGTTACAAAAACAACTGTCCTCCTGAATGGCCACTTCATCTTTCTGGAAATGGAACATACGAAGATGAGGGGTTCGGTGAGAGTTATTATGGGTAAATTAGAAAGAATCACAAAAAACAAAAAAACAAAATAAAAAATATCTAAGCAGTTGCTTAGTTATTTTTTTTGGAATATTCAAATATTTATATTGAAATTGATTTTTCGCATTCTAATTGTACAGAACCGACAATATCTGTTTTATGAACATGTTTAATAATCGTGTATACAATTTCCACATTTTTCTTATTGTTAAATTTTGAATGTTGTTTACATAACACAGCACCCTGTTTAACTACATATTTAAAATCTTTTTTGTTTATTTCTTCATCAAGTTTGGCAATGACGTGACAGGAAGGAGCGTTATGAATATGAAACCATATATGATGATCTTCAGCATCATCAATAATGTCAAAGTTTTCTTTTGCGTTTTTACCAATCACAAACTCAACCTCTATGTTGAGTTTGGGAATAGTGATTATTTTTGACAATACCATATTGAATTATATTTTACAGTATTTAAAATTTATAAAAATCATTCAATTTTATTTACAATTTCCATAACACTCTCCTTTGTAATAATAAACATCGCGATTTTTGATCGAAGTATCGCTATATATTACTTTGTTTTTAGGACCATTTTCATCACCTTCAACGCATTTCGTTCCTCCAATTAATATACAACAATCAGTTGTTGAACAGACATTTGTAGGCAATCCATTACATTTTTCTTCAATATTATTTAAAACGTTGTCCTTTGTGTTACAAAATCCGTGTGGATTCCCTTCATGTAATTCCTGGGGTTTTGATTCAAATGGATAGTTATTTAAATATACCATTTCTGAATATGATGGCACGTAACCCAAACCGTTATATTTCACAGTTCCCGGTTCATAAAAAATTGGTTTCGGTGTCACTTTATCTGTAGTTAAACCTTTTGTTAATTCGGGATGATTAATCATAGAACCATGCGTTGTTTCATAATCAGGTCCTGACGCAGCAGGTGTTTGTAGTATCGTGTCTTGCGGTGGAACTGGTAATGTACCTGATCCAAATGTTCCGGGTGCCGGTCGAGGGGCTAGATCAGGTTCTTCGTTTTCCATTGGTTCTTCGTTTTCCATTGGTTCTTCGTTTTCCATTGGTTCTTCGTTTTCCATTGGTTCTTCGTTTTCCATTGGTTCTTCGTTTTCCACCCCTTTTATTAATACATATGGAACTTTGTTTGCACTCTTACCATGGGAAAAATATCCATTTTTTGCGTTTAATACTCGACATCCAAACCAACCACAATTTGAAGTCTTATTTTTTGAACGACCGCCAGCAATGGCGATCTTGTCACCATTTTTTACTGTATAATTACCTTCATCTATCCTTTCAACTTCAGGTTTAATCCAAAATGTATTGTAATTATAGGATTCTTTTGGTACTGCTATATCCATCATCATAAGATATCTATTTTTATTCATAACTAACATTTTATTTTCATCTTCGGCATCTACCAACATTACTCTGTCCTGAACTTTTATTTCGCCGGTTGATGCTTTATTATCTGCATTTAATATTTTTAATAGGGGCACAGGTTGTTTTGTTACTCCATTCGTTAAATCTAAATTTACGGTTTCTCTATATTTTACTACTTTCGTTTCTAATTCAACATCAGTCATTGATTCCTTTCCTTTTCCAAATAATGACTCTATTTCGCTTTGAAATAAATAATAAACTAACCACAATAGGAACGCTATTAATAAACCATGACGAATTGTTAGTATATTGGATTTTGATGTAATATTTTGTAAAGATAATATTTTAAGTTTACCTAAATAGTTGGATTCTATCGTCAATGTTAATAATAGAACAAATACAATCAAAGTATAAATCATTTCCCTTAAAATATTTAGACATAATAATAATGATAAAATTGAATTAAAAAGTTCTCGTTAATTATATAACAAAGTAAAAAATGATCATTCCTGTTAAATGTTTCACCTGCGGACAAGTTTTAGCCGATAAATATCGGTATTATCAAGATGAAGTTCGACGTATTAAAATTCAAAAGGGTCAAAATACACAAAAGGTTGTGTATTTAACAAAAGAAAATATTGATAAAACCCCCGAGGGGACAGTTTTAGATAATTTGCGCCTTAATAATGTGTGTTGTCGTCGTCATATGTTGACACATGTGGATGTTGAATAATTATTAAAAAACATAATATTACCATAGTATATAATATGCCAAAATTAACAAAAAAACATATCAAGCGAAGACGAACTAAGCAAAAACGAAGTAAACGTAATCGTCGAACAAAGCGAATATATAAAAAAATGAAGGGTGGTGTTTCATTTAATCCTGTTTTTCATACCAGTAATTTACCTTCTAATACTTATTATGAATTAAATAAATGTGAACCTGATTTACAAAGGGGTCCCGAATTAGTGAATAGTCGCGAAATACCAATGATGGGAGGGAAAACGAAAAGACGTCGTCGCTCTAAATATCGTAAAAGAAAGATGCGTGGTGGTTCCCTCATAGGCACCGATTTATTGACTGGTAGTAATACATCTAATACGAACGACGTTCTTGCGTTTGGAACAACGGGTGGAACTAAATACATGTTAAATACCTTGACTGCCGAACCTATCAACAGTGGGTCACACTTAAGTTCAAGAACAGATGTGAATCCTAATTTAGCATAAATTCGTATAATAAATAATTATGTTTGTTTATTATATAAGTCATGGCTATTACCGGATTGCGAAAATTGTGTACTCCTTCTTATGTATATTTAGTGATTTCTTCGGTCGCGTTAATCGTGATGTTATACCAAAATATGGGTAATGTGAATACTTATTGTTTAGGGGAATATAGTTGCTCTGTATCAAGTACAGCAATGATATTTATTATCAAGGCAGTTTATATTCTATTTTGGACATGGATGCTAAATCTTATGTGTAAAGCAAACGCAACTAATATTGCCTGGTTAGTGCTGTTACTTCCCGTTATTATTAAGTTTATTCTAATTGGCGCAATGATGATTTCTAGTTAAGTGTTTTTTATAAAATGATGTTATTTCATCTTTTTATAGGTAATCGTAAAATTGATTTAAATATAATACAAGACTATAATAGTATATTAAACTAAATCATGGATCCCATGTTGAAAAATTTTTCCGAAGACCAAGATGTGTTGAGATTTACATTACATAATGTGGAAGTATGCTTTGCTAATGCGATTAGACGTACTATTTTGTCTGACATTCCATGTGTAACCATTCGCACCGAAAATCACGAAATTAATCAATGTAATATTAAAATAAACACGAGTCGTCTTCATAATGAAATCTTGAAACAGCGATTAAGTTGTATTCCTATTCATAGCACTAGATTACGCGATAATGAAAGTGAAAAGGCGCTTCCTGAAAATTATTCTCTTGTAGTAGACGTTGAAAATACAACAGACAATATTTTGTTTGTGACAACAGAGGATTTTCGCCTTCGTGATAATAGCGACGGAACCGTTTTATCCAAAGAGGAAATGGATAAGTTGTTTCCTGGACTGTTCCCGAAAAATACACTAACCCAAAGTTATGTCGATTTTGCTCGGTTACGACCAAAAGTAGGTAATGATATCAAAGGCGAGCATTTGTCATTGGTTGCCGACTTTAGCGTTGCTTCGGCAAAAGACGACAGCATGTTTAATGTAGTTTCAAAATGTGCGTATGGAAATACAATGGACCCAAGTAAAGCATCTAGTGTTTGGGACGCACAAGAAGAAAAGTTGAGAAAAGAAGGAGAAAGTGAAAATGATATTAAGTTTCAAAAGGAGAATTTTCGTATTTTGGACGCACAACGTCATTTTGAATCAAATAGTTTTGATTTTGTAATTCAAACACTGGGCGTTTATGACAATAAGGATTTGGTTAGAAAAGCGTGTGCTATTATTCAGGGTAAACTTATCGATATTGTTCAAATTATTGACAACGCAGAAATGCCTATTCTCACAGGAGAAACTACTATGGAAAATTGCTTTGATATTCACTTGGAAAATGAGGATTATACCGTTGGCAAAATATTGGAATATGTTATTTATTCCAAGTTTTACGAAGGCGATAAAACACTCAATTTCTGCGGATTTAAGAAATTTCATCCACACGATACAAAATCAGTTATTCGCGTCGCATTTACCAAGAAAAATGATAAAACTGTTGTAAATCGTTATTTACGTGAAGCGTGTGTCGATTCTCAGCAAGTATGTAAAGACATTTATCAATTGTTTAAATAAATATAAAAAATATATGTGTATGTTTAGTAATGTTCGGGTTTTTATTTTCTTGTTTTTCATGTAGTCATAAATTACACACTATTACTCCAGACAATATGAAACCTTTCGTACCTAGTTTCACAGAATGTAAGGTAATTAGTGTTTATGATGGCGATACAATCACAGTTGCTGCGTTTCTGAATAAAGATCCACAATGTTATAAATTTAAAGTTCGATTAAACGGAATCGATAGTCCCGAAATGCGAGGTTCTTCGCCTAATGAAAAACAGCACGCACTACAATCTCGCGATGCTTTAAAAGAAAAAATTATGGATAAAATTATAACTTTGGATATAACTGGTCTGGAAAAATATGGTCGGATTTTGGCAACAGTTTATTATAAGGGTGAAAATATGAATGAATGGTTGTTAAAAAATAATTATGCCATCCCATATGATGGTGGGACTAAGAAACGCGATCCTACATGGGACCAATGCGTTCCGAATCAAGAAAATAAGATGTAAATTTAGTTATATGGAAATACTTCAGAGTCGCATAGTCGATGGAAAAGGATTATTTGTTAAGAATAGTTTTAAAAAAGGGGATGTAGTATTTGTATTAAAGGGCGAAATTTTTGATCATCCTACGCGCGAATCGATCAATATTGGTAATAATGAACACATTTATGACGAATATGGTATTTTTATTAATCATTCCTTTGAACCAAGTGTTTGTATCCAACATACGAATGTAGTTGCGTTACACGATATTGAATGTGGAGGCGAAATTTCTTTCAACTATAATGATAGTGAAATCAATATGTCGGATGTATTTTATGTAGGCGACCAAAAAGTTTGCGGGAAGCAACAATAAGTTTTTTTGTAAAAATCATTGATTATATTTAATGATTTTTATTTCGATTGTTTAATAATTCATTATTTTTGAAAATTTATCTGAATCTAGTGATGCACCACCGATTAGCACCCCATTCACATTATCTTGATTTAAAATATCAGTGAAATTATTTGAATTAACGCTGCCACCGTATTGAATACACATTTTCTTCGATACGGTTTCAGAATAATTCATTTTGAACCAATTTCGAATGTATTTATGAACGTCTTCTATTATTTCCGGAGTCGCATTTAAACCTGATCCAATTGCCCATATAGGTTCATACGCAATAATCACTTTATTTAATTGACATTCTTTACAATTTAACAAACATTCTCTTAATTGTTTGTCACATATTTCTTTATTTAGACCCTTTTCGAATTCTTCTTTGTTTTCGCCAATACATAATATACAATGTAAATCTGACTCGAGAATGCGTTTTACCTTTTTGTTAATAATACAATTTGTATCATTGAATATGTTTCTTTTTTCACTATGTCCGGCTAAAACATACGAACATCCTAACGATTTTAACATAGATATTGATACAGCACCTGTATACGCACCCGATAATTCGGTATAGCAATCTTGAGCCCCAAGTAATATATTCGTATTTTCAAGCAATTTTGAAATAGGATATAAAAATGGTAATGGAACAAATAGAACCACTTTTGTATATTTGGGTATATTTTGCGAAGATTGTATAATATTTTTTGTGAGTTCAATTGCTTCAACCATCGTAGAAGGGTTCATTTTCCAATTTCCCGCAATAACTATTTCATTACTCATATATACTGTATACTTATTATATATCCGGCAATATTTTAGTTGTTTATATCTGTTTTAAAAAACAATTGTAATAAAATATAAAATTGAATCGTTATGTTTACTTATATTCATTGGAACGAAACATAAAGATGGAAAAACGTTTGAACACTAAAGTTGAAGGTTATGTTACATCTTTTAAAAATGACATACGAAATAAAATTATTTCGTTGAAGTTGAATGAAAATAGTGAAGTTGGTGCTTTACTTGAATATATTTATGATTATGACCGTTTGACACTCGAGAAGAATGATTTCGTTAAACGTAAACGTGTGAAAAATTCAATACCCGAAAACAACCGTTGTTTAGCAAAACGCGCAAATGGAGAACAATGTACACGACGACGAAAAGACGTTGATTTCTGTGGAACTCATTCGAAAGGGACCCCACACGGTCTTATTGACGCAAATGAAGAACAGCAACATCATAATCATTCAATTGAAGTATATGCACAAAATATTAAGGGTATTGTATATTATATTGATAAGCATAACAATGTTTATAATACTGAAGAAATTATGTCAAATAAACAAAATCCAGGGGTTGTTGCCAAGTGGGAAAAGCACGGTGATATTTATACCATTCCTGATTTAGGTATTTGATTGGACTTTTCGCATAATGGTCTCTTTTATATTTTCTTCTCTGTTCGCAAGGATGAAATTGTTTAATTCGCTTGCTTTATTCGGATCACCATTGTAATATTGGGACAGTATATTTAGAAGCATTTTTTTTGAAATCGGTTTTTTTGTTTTCCGGGTTTTACATTCTAATTTTCCGTCTTTTAAATCAAAACTGTCGATGTCCTTTTCTTTCATCGATTGTAACAGTCCATTTGATATAGATTCTTTCTTTTTTTTTCTACTATTCAATTCTTCTTTTAATGTTCTCATTTCATTATCCAATTTTACCCATTCCTTAACGGAATTTATAATTTCTGGAGTAATTTCCATATAAAAGACAATATATGTAATCTTTTATATTCTATTTAATTCTTTTTTTTACTTATTAAATATATATATGTATTTATTGAATAACCGAAAAAATGGTCGATATAACAATAGACAATCAATAAAACAAAGAGTTATGATGCCAATTCAACATGTTCCAGTGTCATTGAATAATTTACCAAAGGAAGATGCTATTCAAAAACCACGGGTGAAAGAAATGTTATGGGGAGAACCCACGTGGTTATTATTTCACACATTGGCTGAAAAAATAAAAGAAGATGAATTTCCAAAATTACGAAAAGAACTCTTGGACAATATTATGAAAATATGTAATAATTTACCATGTCCTACATGTGCTCAACACGCAACACAATATATGAATAGTGTAAATTTTAACAATATACAATCAAAAGAACAATTGAAACTATTTTTATTTGCTTTCCATAATGAAGTGAATCGACGTAAGGATTATGAAAAATTCAATATCAACGATTTGTCCAAATACAATAATGCTGTCACTGTAAATGTAGTGCGAAATTTCTTTTATCATTTCTCGAAACGAAGTTACAATGTTCGCATGGCAGTTGATAACATGCATCGACAAAAGATGTTGAAAGACTTGCAACCTTGGTTAGAGAAAAACGCATATAGTTTTTATGAATAAATAACAATAAATGTATATTATTGTCTTGAAATAGTATATAATGCCAAAAATACCAATTGAATATTGGTATGACTCTCACCATACCGGAACGTTGCGCATCTTAGACCATAATACAAAAACTATTTACGGAAGTGACCCCAAAGAACTTCGGTGGAAGGTTTTTTTTGATTATAAAGACGGTAATACTTTAGTTGTGGATTTTCAGAATAAAAATAAGCATCATGGGCGAACCATTTTAGAAACAACATATCAACATATGCGTAATGAATTACACTGGTCTGATGGGAATGTTTGGAGACGTATTCGATTAGATCCTTCCATTGTCTTGGACTATTATAAACATTAAATATCTTATTATCTATTTAAGATATTTATTTACTTTTTGATTGGTCGACATTTATACAAACTTTTCGTCGGTTTGGAACATACATCTTTGTTACTAATTCCACTCATGTATGCTAAGTCGGGGGCATTTGTAGAATCAATCATCATAGCCCATAATGTTCCCATTAATGCTGCCAATATTAACGATATTAACAGATATTTTGGACTGGAACAGAGATTTACGGTACTCCACATCATATCGGCAACAATTAATATTGGAAATAATATAAATGTGGCAATATTTTGCGTTTGGAGATTGTTTATAGAAATGAAGTATCCTAAATATGCCAGGGTATAACCAAATACTGTTTGACTTAGTGGCAATACTGATATGGGTTGCGAATTACCTAATGTTAATTGTGTACAACGAATTTTTGAATAATCGGTTGGCATTAGACCCTTTGGGGGAGAAAATTTCTTTAATATATTTCCAAGAAGAACCACCACAATGGACGTGATCAATAAACCGATTAAATATATAACACCCTTTAAATCCTGGTTAAATAAAGATTGAAGTGTAAAATAACTGACTATAATAAAAGGTGCCAGTCTGAAAAACATGTACAGTATGTTAATGATGTTGAGATCCATTTACAATTTCTTTATATTAGTATTAGAAATTGTAAATCACTAAAGTTTAGTTAATTGTGTTTATTAAAAAATATGTTTGAACACTTCGTCAATATGATCGACCGCATGAAAAGTGATTTCATTCAAGTCCAAGATACTTTCGTATTTTTTTATGAATTCATCGAAATCTTCCTTATTTTCAAGTGGATATAATATAGTCTTTACACCTGCACGAACACTCCCTATGATTTTAGAATCTAAACCACCAATCGCAGTAATTCTTCCACGTAAGTTTGTTTCACCTGTCATAGATATAGTATTATTAATTGTTTTGTTATTTAATAGACTGTAAATTGCTGATGTAATCGCACCACCGGCAGATGGACCATCTTTATTGACAGCACCCTCGGGACAATGAATATGAATTCCCTGATTCTTGGTTTCTTCGAACTGTTTCATTAATTCCTTCTGTCTCTCAGGTGGAGTCAATGACCAAGCAAGAGTCTTCGCAACTGTCATACTCTCCTTCATGACATCTCCTTGCATACCTGTTAGTTTCAACTCCAAGAAATTCGATGCGGGGAAAAAACTTGATTCAATTGGAATAATACCACCCTTTCCAAGAGCATTTGCCCACATACCATTCATTGTTCCTATCAATGGTGTTTTGTGAATCTTCATGTCATTCACCTTTCTATTCTTCTTTAAATATTTTGTTCCTAAATCTTCAATGGTGATTGTTAGAGGCAATTCAATGACATCTTCCTTATCATTCGCATCCAAGAGCATCAAGTTAATCTCACCATACAAGTCGAACAATACCTCCTTTAGTTTTCTTACACCAGGTTCCATTGTATATGTTTCAATAATATGTTTAACCACATCCTCTGAAAGATTTACTGTATTATCGAAACCCATTTTTTCGTTCAATTCTGGTTTAACGAATTTATCAACAATCACAATTTTATCAGTCCAAGAAAGATTCTCAAACTGAATACGATGAATACGATCTAACAAAATACGATCAATTTTATTAGGATCATTATAAGAAAATATGAAAAGTGCCTTGGATAAATCAAACGGGACTCCACTGAAGAAGCGATCCTCAAATTCATCATTTTGTGTTCCGTCAATCAAATGAGTTAAAATACCAATAATTTCGCGACCTTGTTCTGTATTACTCACCTTATCTAACTCGTCAATATAAATGATAGGGTTCATGCATTTACTCTCCATAAGGACATCCACAATCTTACCCCATGTCGAATTTACATAGGTGTAATTATGACCTTCCAATGTAGAACCGTTGGAAGAACCACCTAGCGCAATAAACGAAAAGGGGCGATGAACTCCATTATCGTCCTCCAAACAACTAGACAGTCCACGCTTTGCCAATGATGTTTTACCAACACCAGGAGATCCCTCAAATCCGAAACAATATCCTTTTTGTTCACCATTAATCCATTGACCGACGATCTTTAGAATTTGACGCTTGGCTTCGTCGTGTCCGTAAATACAATCGTCTAAGTCTTGTTTAATCTTTGTCATGGAAACATCCACGTTCACAAGTTCATCATTAATATGCGTTAATTGTTTGTTAATGTTAATATTAATATGACTGGGATTGATGATATTTAATGCCTCGTATATTTCCTTCTTTAATGCCTTATCTGTTTTAGCACTATCCAAATGCTCACGAAGATGCTTTAAAAGTGACTCCTTGTTGCGATCCTCTTTCGGAATAGTATCTACAAAAATATTTAGTAGTTGGGTTAATGTTGTCTTGTTCTTCTTGGACAGTTTGGAAAGACATTCTTCAATTGATGTAATTAATGAGGTATGCTCAATCTCATCCACTGCCGTTTTTATCTCGTACAGAGTATATTTATTCTTTTGGGTTACATTTGCGTCAATCATATGACTCATATTTTTAAATGTATCATTTAATGAATCCATTTTACATAATATAGGTTCTTTTCTAAATATGCCAAATGGGATTTTTACCAATGCTTCTAAATATTGTTTTGACTTACTCCCCTGGTCGTCCGAACGACTCTTGACCTCCTTCAATTTCATTAATGCCTTATCTTTGATTTTTTGATCTGCTTTCATTAGTAACACTTGCTGTTCCAAAGAAATCTTGGATGTATCACATGACTCTAGTGCGTTCTGTGTAAACTCAATGGTGTTGATCATTGTTTCTTTGAAATATTGCTTCAATTTCCACGGTAAAGATTCATAGAGTACGGTTTGAGCAGTTGTATCCGCATTTTCATTGTTCTCACTTGCTCCTAATAAATCATACAACATATACGCAATATATTGAACTTCATTATCGAGATTGTAAATTAGGAGATTCACTAACATCTTGCGTCTTGAATTTGTTTCCATTTCGAAAAATTTCTTGACAATAATTTCTACTTTGTTATTTTTAACATACTCAACATCAGTTTTCATTAGTTCAAACTTTTTGGAAAAATCGAGATTACTAAATATAAGAAGTTCCTTTAATGTAATACTTTCAATAAATCGATTAACTAAATCACTATTCGATTCGTGCTCGTTAAGACTGATTTCAATTTCACTTAGACGAATTTTAACAAACTCGTTATTCTCTAAGTACTGAAGAGGAATGTCCTTTATTAAACCGGATACACATAATAACTTCTTATCTTCACTGTTTCTGATAATGGTTCTTAATCCATATACGGATTGGTGAATTGATGAATACATAGTTGATGGTTCGAAACACTCGATGTGACTAGACTTGTCTATTTGAATGGTGTAACTTGTAATTTTGTTCATAATGTCTTCATCGCTTGTATCTACTTCCTTCCATGGCAAATTTTTATATCCAACGGGAATAAGATACTTTTCTATTAGTTCAAGTTTATTAGAAATATATAAATTTTTTTTATCGTAATTGTCAATACTATCGTATTTTGTTCCAAATACCACATAATAAATATCATTGATTGAATAGGTTCCGTATGTTGAAAAAATGATAGATAATTTGTCAAAAATAGTTTGGATAATAGTTAATGTGCTGTTCATGTCGGATTCTGAAATAGGCATACTTTCTTTCACTTCTTGTGCCGACTTATATACAGTATGTAAATGATCTGTACATTGACCAATACTACTTTTACTAAAAATATCATATTGTTTACAATATTCTAAAGAAAGGTAGGTCCTCTGGATAATATCAATTACCTGTTCCAATTTTTTATCAATGAAACTATTAAATTCATTGTTATTTACCTTAGATGGCAATTTTAATGTTGTTGTTGGGGTTTTTGTCGACTTGACCATTCTGTATAATGTAATAATATATTAAATTAATTTATAACAAATTTTTAAACCATATAAAAATTTGTTGCTATATTTTTATATAAACATGGGAATTCCGAGTTATTTCTCGTATATTATTAAGAATTATTCTAATATTATACGTAATTGTAAACAAATAGCAGATGAGTCTGTTTGTTTTCAATACCTATATATGGATTGTAATTCCATTATTTATGATGAATTTCGTAAATTAGAAGAAGAAATTGCTAAAGATATAATTTCGGTTGAAGATTTGGAAAAGGTCTTGATTCAAAATATTATTTCTAAAATAAGTCACTATATTGAATATGTAAAACCAGAGAGTCTTGTATATATTGCGTTTGATGGAGTTGCGCCATTTGCTAAAATGAATCAGCAGCGAAATCGCAGACATAAAAATGGTATTATAAAGCATATTCAAGACCATATTTCAAAAGATTCTAAACCCTCTATTTGGAGCACGTCTAATATTACTCCTGGTACAAATTTTATGAATGAACTTTCGTTAAAAATAAAAAAGGCGTTTTCGAATTTAGAGTCACATTTCAAGGTTAAAAAGATTATTGTTTCTGGATCTGACCAACCCGGTGAAGGTGAGCATAAAATGTTTCAACATATTAGAAATAATAAAAATAAAATTTCAGGAAACGCAGTAATATATGGACTAGATTCGGATTTGATTATGTTGTCGCTATTTCATTGTCAATATTTTCAACAAATGTATATTTTTCGTGAAACGCCCGAATTTGGTAAACAACTTATTGAACAATCGAATAAGAGTGAGTATATGTTCCTAGATATTCCTAACTTTTCGAAAGCAATCTTAACTGAAATGAATTGTGACGTATATGATCATCACCGATTATATGATTACATTTTTATGTGCTTCTTTTTAGGAAATGATTTTTTACCACATTTTCCGTCTTTGAATATTCGCACGAATGGCATTGACATTTTACTCGATTTGTATCGTTCGCAGTTAGGAAAACATAAACAACGAACGTTTATTTCATCTGATTTACAAATTCAATGGAAATGGGTATATGCTTTCGTAAATGAATTGGCAAAAAATGAACACAATCGTATAATTAATGAGTATGATGTTAAGATGAAATTTACTAAACGAAATTGGGGCGTAGGAAATGAAAAAGATCGCGATTTTTTGGTTCAAAGTGTTCCTGTTATTTATAAACCCGAGGAGAATTATATTTCTCCACAACATCACTACTGGGAAATGCGTTATTATAAATCATTGTTTAATGAGAATGTAGACACTCGAGATGTATGTATGAATTATATTGAAGGACTAGAATGGGTGTTTCGATATTATACAGACGATTGTCCCGATTGGAAATGGAACTATCAACATCATTATCCCCCATTATTTAAAGACTTGTGTAAACATATTCCCCAAAAAAATGGATATATTATTTCTGCAAATAGTAAACCATTCTCACCTTTCGTACAACTCGCATACGTTTTGCCCAAAAGTAATCATGGATTACTACCTGAATATATTGAAGACGTTTTATCTACCACAAATTACTACAATGGACAAACCAAATATCAATGGGCGTTTTGTAGATATTTTTGGGAAGCTCACGCAATATTGCCTACTATTCCTATGAATGTTTTAGAAAAATGGGACGATGATTGGAAATAAATAAAATTGAATCTTATTGTGTATATATTTTTTATGTAAACTATTATTACTATGAACGAATTCACAGAACAAGTAAAGGATTGGAGTGCGAAAATATTTGGTTATGTACCACATATAGTATTCGTGTATTTAGGATTGACTATTACTCATTATGTTTCGGCAAATTTATACCCCGCATTGTGCACCCCACTTACCATTACGGGATTTATTATGGCACCTTTTATCGTAGTCACTCCACATTGTCAAGGTTTACGATGGATTATCCATTATACGGGTGATCAAATTCGTAACACATGGGTTTGGGTTGGAAGTTATTTAGTATATTATATTGGTCAGTATATTACTCCTTATTTCATTAAAAATGAAAATAAAGATCAGGAAAGTCACGATAAAATTGAATAATGGTATATTATTATGAATGTTATTTAATAATTAAGTTTAATTTGATTATTAAATTCTGTATATATTACATATATGACAACTGTAACACAAAAAAACGATACTTATATTATTCATTTACAAAAAAATACGAATATTGATATGTCAAAAGTATATAATCAATCGTTTTTTTCTATTTTTCCATTGAAAGGGTTACGTGTTTTTAAAGATACAATGTATAGTGAATCAAAAATAAAAGATGAAAATGAAATGAAACCGAAACCACAGGAAATAGTGGAAAATAATCCAGAAAATAGTGATGTTCAGGATGATATTATTAATATATTAGGAAAAGAAACCGCACCAAATAGTTATACTGAATTACCATTACAACCTACCGAATCATCTGGAGATGTTTCTAATACTCATGACACCAGCGACAATGATGATGGAACATTTTATAGTAATCTATCCGGATATTTAACCAAATATATACCTTCTGCGTTTTTACGTAATGATGATCCGAGCAATATGGGAATGAAATTAACCATTCCACTTGATATAAAGTATCCCGTGTATACATTTAAGGATTATATAACGCATGTGCGCAATAATGGTTTTTTAAACGTAGAAAATAGTTCATTGGAATATGACAATTTATATGTTATATTGCGCGATTTGTTTATACAAATTGAATATTTAAAGAATGTCGGATATATGTTTGATAAATTAGAGATAAATAAACTTATAAAGGTCCAAGAGAGATTTTTGTATTTAGACAGCGAAAATATTGTTATTTATAATAAAAAGGATGAACATAAAAAAGAATTGAATAAAACATTTTTAAATTTAGTTCGAGATTTATTACAATTAAATTCTGAAGGCGAAGTATGTGAACAACTGAAAAATATACAATATACACAACTATATTATTTCATTAAACGCATCGAACGAGAAGGAGTTATGATATGGATTTAACCCGATGGGAGGGTTTTTAAGGGAACCTAGGTTCCCTTAACACCCAATAAATATTAAATATTATAAATATGATAAGGTTTAAATGTCATTAAAATTGATTTCGTTTTCGTTTTCGTTTTCGTTTTCGTTGTTTTTGATAATATTAGGTGTATTGGATAGATTGATGTGATTATGAATGTTATTGTCGAAAGATATGTTGTCATGTTCCGACGACTCATGTTTTGAAGACTCGTGAGAAATTAAGATGGAAGGTAAAGAAAGAAGGTTAATAAGTTGAATATTATAAATGAAAAGAAGATCGCAATTTTCAATATTCGATTCCCAATCGCGAATGCCAACAAGTAAAGTATCGCCATTAGAAACCAAATTCGAGCGTTTATTGCGATTCCTGAATTTCCCGCGAATATGACAAATAACATTTTGGAAAAGGTTGTCTTTATAAACAAGATTGACATGACACATGCCATTGCCAAGCATTTTCAAAACTTTTGCATAACATTCACATTCATCTTCTGGCAATCTGAGTTTGCTATTAACCGGAGCATTAACCAATTTACGAGCAAGTCCTTTGGTTTTACAACCACCAGTGTTTTTAACCATGATTTATAAATTAATTTGTATGATATTGATTGAAATATATTGTTTCAATCAATTTTATTTCTAAGTGTTGTCCAAGAAATTTCACCGGAAAATCAATAAATCACTCATTTCTGGATAAGTCCTTTTCATCCGTTTTTTTTATAAATGGATGAAAAAAACTCGTCATTGATACAAATAACCACATGAACCACGAAAATGTTGGATTTAATGGTGTTGATATTGTTTTATAAAAATCTAAAAATTGTACGTCCAAGAAAACAAAATCTGTATATTCTTGGACACTTTCTTCCAAATCTTTGTTTTGTGTGTTGTCTGGAACATTTTCTTGGACTCTTTCTTCCAAATCTTTGTTTTGTGTATTGTCTGGAACATTTTCTTGGACACTTTCTTCCAAATCTTTGTTTTGTGTGTATTTTTGACTCTTTTTTTTGAATTCGTTGATTACTGTTTCTTGGACTCTCTCTTTCGAACTTTGAGAGAAAACTATATTTTGATTTGGGTTCTCCAAATGTTTTATTGCGTCTAAGTATCTCTTCGCATGTTTCCTTGTACCAAGATGTTTTAAATATCTACTATGATTTGGGGCATCAAATTCGCAACATTCACAATAAGATGACATTATATAAATATAAAAAAGCAAAATTTTTATATACATTAAAGCAAAAAAAAGATAGTTAGTTAATTATAATACAAGTTAAAATGTTTTTTAAAGGTTTGCGCTAATAGTATTGGTGGTTGCGTCATAGGTTCCAATCTCGTCATGAGTATCGACGCTGTAAATGTTATTGTCACCGTCAATCAAATAGGACTTTCCAGCAATCTCAATCTCCTGAGTGTGGATCTCCTCGTCCTCTTCCTCCTCTTCCTCCACAACGACAGGAGCAGCAACAATGGGTGTCTCTTCCTTCTTGGACTTCTTTGTTGCCTTGGGTTTCTTCTCGGCCACCTCCTTCTTGGCCTTAGGTTCCTTCTTGGCCTTAGGTTCCTTCTTGGCACCTTCCTTCTTGGCCTTAGGTTCCTTCTTTGGTGCTCCGGGTGCCTCGGCAACCTCAACCGTTTGAGTTTCAGGTGTTGCTGGAGCAACCATAACTGCCTCAGTATCAACCGCAGTTGCTGCGGCAGTGAGTTCATTTACCAAATCGCTGACTCCTCCATCATTAGCAGTTGCCTGAGCAACCACATCGACTTCAGTGTCATTGGCAACGGTCGTGTTCTTCTTAGCACGGGACTTCTTGGGTGCGGTTTCACCATCTGCCTTCTTGGCGCGAGTCTTCTTAGGTGCCTTAGGAGGCTTGTTGCGGTCTTTGACGAACTTGGTCATTGCCTTCTTAGTAGTCTTGGACTCGGAAAGATAAGATTCATAAAATGCTTCCTGATCTTCGACAGGAGCAAGTAACTTGATTTCGGAATATGCGGATTCGACTGCTTCATCAGTGAGCAGTCCTTTGGAGGAGAGGAATTGAATAAGAGAATAGTTAGATACGAGGAAGCGAGAGTGCTTCTCCTTCAAAGAAGGTTTGCGAGCCTTCTTCTCCTGTTCGCCTTCAGCAGGGGCAACCTTCTTGGCAACCTTCTTGGGAGAAGGCACCTGAGATCCCTGAGTGCTGGTGGTAGTGGTAATAGCGTTTGTTGACATGATTGTTTTGAAAGACTTCTTCAATTAAATGTTTGATACTACTGTTTAGAACTCAAAAAAGACCTTCAATTTTATGTCTTTTTGAGCACCTTTTTGGCAGAGTAAGTCCAAGAAGGTTCCGTTAAAAGTTCCGTTAAAAAAGGTATATCTACCCTTTTTATTTGTACAACCTCCTATGTTTAATTATCTTCATATGCTAGTTTGTACCATTCTCTTGCCATTACGAATATAAATATTCCTACTATAATGAGCGTTTCTCCAATTCCTGACATCTTGATTTAATCTTACTGTTTTAATTATTGTTTACTTACACTAAAACCAAAAAAAAACAATCAATTTTACAAAAATATTCCCCGGACGCACTTTACAAATACCGATAAATTACTGGAAAATCAATAACTCACTCATTTCCGGATAAGTGAAAACACCCTTTTTATTTATTTATTACATTTTTATAACTCCATACGGAAGGACAAATGGGCAGATATTTTATTGAAGGTCTCTGGTGTAGTGGTTGGTCTGAAGCGTACCTCAGTAACAGGTGTTCTACACACAGGACAAGTTGCGCTAATGGAACGGACACTATGATTATGTACAGATTCAACTGTACAATTTCCACAAAATGTGTGTTTACACCCAAAGGCGAGCACTGTCTCGGGTGTAATGTCTTCCATACAAATGGGACAGTGTCCGTCAACAAAGTAGTCGGCACTATCTGGAGCATCCATTACTATACCGATTTTGTACCGATTATCGTGCCGGGATTTCACATCGAGACAGAGGCGATGATGAATTGCGATTGCTCCTTCCATATGACGCCGAAGATCAAGAAGGTCTCTGTCAATGTTGGGAGCATGCGGGTCCCGCATAACAGGTAAGGGTCTATTCAGAGGTCTAGGAGGAACAGGTCTTGGAGCAGGTCTTGGGGGAGCAACTGGAAGTTGAGCAGGACGCACATAGTTTTGTATTCGCTCTTTAAATGTGAAACAACCTCTTGGATAAGGTCTTACAAATTCTAGTACACGGTTCCCTTGTCTTTCGGCAAGAGGGATTCGCAACCATCCGCGATTACGAAATTCACCATCTAACATACTCCAAATGCGCCTCCAATAGGGAAGTCCTATGCGATCCGTGGTGCACCAGTTTTTCACGAGTTCATCTGTCCAACCTTCGGGCATATTCTCGCCCAACCAGTACGCTTTAATGCGAGCAACAGACTGTTGAAGTACTTCGCTGTTACAACTTGAGGCAGAATGCCCGTTTTGTCTACAAATTGAGCACACCATAATTTAATAAATATATGTTTTATACAATCCGCAAATCAGAAAAGAGAGTTTCGATTTTATGGTTGTCCAAGAAAAACGCACACAGTCTTTTTTAGCACTATTATATAAGATGAATTCAACAAACAATAGCATCAACTATTTTTTGTTAGGATGCATGCCAATGCGCATAGGTCTGTCATTAGCACCTCTCTATCTAGACAAAAAAACGCTTTTTTATTACGGTATTATGCTTTCTATTATAGCAGTCACTTTTTTATATTTGTATTTCGCTAACCAGCGATTGAACGCATTTGAAGCAGGAGGACACACGTGGTGGGCCAAGTATAGATTGATACACGGTCTTCTCTATGGTGCTGGGGCAATATATTCTCTACAAGGGGACAAAATAGCATCGTTGCCGTTAGTTGCCGACACGATCTTGGGTCTTGGACTCTTTGTACAGAAACGGTACTTATAAACGAGGAGAAGTTTTGAAAGAATGGGGCGCGGAAGATACATTCACAGGATCTTTTGGAATAATACGCACAACTTCTTGGTTAAAGTCATTCAGAAGGTTGCGGGGAATGCCGGCAACATAGTCTTCTCCACCCCCAGCAGCGCGAGGAGGGAGTCCGAATTCATGGGGGGATCTTTTGTAATGAGGCATATTGATTGTTTCTTACCATAAATGTTAGAAAAGACATTCAATTTTACTCAATTTTCGATAAATCACTGGAAAATCAATAACCCACTCATTTCCCGATAAGTATAGACGGAGGATTTCAACGGAACCTTGGGACCCAGTCTTGGACTCGAGTTGGGGGATAGATCCGTTGGGAAAGGGGGGGTGCCTGGTGCTCTGGGACTCAGTGTCTGCTGTATCCAAATCTCCTCTTTGATGGACGAGATCAGTGTTTGGCATTTCTTGGGTGTTACGATTTTATGGTTGTCCAAGAAAAAACCTGTAATGTTAGGATTAATAAAATTTTGAATGGGTTTATGAACATCTATATTTGGCGAGATAGACTACTTTAGCAATTTAATGAATTGAAAAATATGTATAATATTATTTACATATTCTTATATATATGTATTCTTATCAAACATCTAGAATCCTAGAAAGTACGCATTCGTACAAATACACTCATACGCACATACAGGTGTTGAATGCGATCGTAACATCTACGAAAGATGCTAGTAAAAGATGCGATATTACTGAGACACTTAATAATTTAATTAAGCAGGAAAATAACTATAAAACACTTTCAATTGATTCAGGTAAAATAAATAAGTATACTGGATACGATATTCATGTTGGTTTTAGAAAAGAATTAAAATTTACAATTGTTTTTTCTGATAATTTATATGATGTAACAAGCAAAACTACTCTTTCGGGATTTTCCGACACTGTTATATTAGAAAATTCGAATATTTATACATTTTCACAAAAAAATTTAAACATTCACTCCGCGGTTATAAAATTAGAAAATAACCAACAGACCGTAATAGATATAATTGATAAATTAATTCTTCATAAATCTGAAAATAAAAATACATTAACCATCGATTCAAGTAAATTTAATGAACTTATTGAAAATAATACTAGTTCTAAAAAACATATGGAACTAGTTTTTTCATATTCTAAAAACAATAAGGCAGAACCAGAACCAGAACCAGAACCAGAACCAAACTCATCATCAACGTCGTCATCATTTTCTATTGATCAAGTCAATACTATTACAACAGAATATATAAAGTGCGTTAATAAGTTGAACTTTACTTTAAATGTGATTAACCAATATACCGATGAAATTAAAGAAGCAAACGAATATGCATCCGTGTTAAGACCTATTTTTGAAAAGAAATTTACTGACAATGATGTTAGTATAAACGGGTATGTTGTTATCGAAACAATTGAACCGTCGCCACGATACTGCTATTTTTTTGAGTCGGTACAAGACAATGATAACAACCGTGATCTGACTGATCCGTTACAACATGCTCAACGCCTAGCAGGTGGCATTGGTATCCAGTTGAATGAACTAAGAGAAAAATATCCTGACCAAAAAATATTCAATATAATTAATTGGTATAAATGGGCAGACAGTGTTAAGGTGACCTTTAATATTTGTATTCCAAATATTTTAGATAAATCTAGTCCATGGATTCGCATTTTAGCTGGTGTTAATATTACTCCCTATTTTCCTTCCATTACTTCTGTCGATTTGATTCCACAATCGTATAAAACGTATCTAGGAAAATTACAAGACGCGTTTAACAGTTATGTAAAGACTGATTATAATCCTTTGTTAGGAACAGTTTATCAATTTGGTACAGACCGTAAATTCAATACGCTCAAGATTGTTTCTTCTCAGGAATATCCTAGTTGGAATGGTCAGGTGATTGTCAATTCTCATATTCCTGGGTCCAATATTGATATGCCTGAAATTATTTATCAAATTAATACAGAACTTAATCGTAATTATACCGGTATGAGTGAAGGAGAAATCGTCATTGTTGAATATGCGATTGGTTCAATTTATTATACTGGTGTTATTAAAATGCTAAAAATTGTTGATTATGACGGATTGTGTTATCAAATCCAGTCTATTAATATTAACGAACTTTTCGAAGCATATAAGAAGACGGTCGATGTTAATATTCAAGGTAATTTGAATGTTACACGATACAATGGCGATTCTGTTATCGAAACCGACAATACACGAAAAATTACAACATTTCATGACAAGGTTGGTATCAATCAACAACCACACGAAGTGAAAGGATTATTGGATATTGATAACTTGACACAACAGACCGTTTTGGATTTGTTTAATACTTTTGTTCCCTATGATGTTAATAGTACTGATATTATACAAAAAGTAAGCAATCAGTTACATGACTGTTCTTCATTTTCCACAATGGATCAGGATGTTATCGATTTGTTTGCTCCAAGTGGAGAATTATTTGATTATAAAAATCAATGTACTGTATTTTCTGTACCCATCAAACCTATTATACAGAATGATGATATGAACATACTCCATACTGATGGAATTGAAATCGGTAAATCTATGGTTACGAGCGACTATTCTTTTACACGATTACAACTAGTTGTAAAAGAGGTGAATCAAATGGCGCCCGAGATTGCCAATGCCAATGATCCTTCTTTTATATTTTCTTTTCGTGGATTACTTCAATCTCATGATAAAAAATGGTATATGAATTCTGCGCGAGCCATTATTGATATTAATAAAACATCTTCTGAAAAACGTCTTATTTTTGTTGTGACTTATTTAGATATCACTAATCTTATGAATGATGATTCCACTGGAAAACCGTTATTAAATATTATGAATTATATGAGTAAGGAGTTTCGCTTCATAAATTACGTATCTTTACTTTTCAAAAATAATGATTTATATGATGCCAATGGTAACTTGGCAAAGGATACCAACGGTAACATACTTCTTCAACAGTCTATACAAAACAATGAATATTTTTCCGATAGATTAGGATTGCTTCCTGAAAGTTATATTTATGCGACTGATTATGACGCGCAGTTTTTTGTGTTACACGAAGGTAAAGGAGAATGGACTAATAATAAATTTATTGACCTATGGAATAGTGATGTAAATATGAAAACTCAATGCGACAAGGTACGTTCACAACGAACTATATTGTACAACAATGCTATAAATTCAACTCATGTGATCAGTTATTACTCGAATTCATTTATCCAAGTCAACCATACCGTCCTTATTAAGGATGGTAAGGAAAGAACACTACTGATTGGTTCTGGGGTTTACTTGAATACCTTGTTAAATCAAAGTTTGATTGTTAAGGGTGATAATACAATTAGTGGCAATTTCTTTGTAAATGATTCAAATGATAATAATATTTTCAAAGTAGATAATGTAAAGAAAACGATCACGAATATGTACAAAGTTGGTATTGGTATGGATGAACCAAATACGATTCTAGATATTAAAGATACCACAGTTAGTGATATTTTATCCGAATTAGATGCTGGAAGAAAGGGATATAATCTACTTAATAAAATATCAGCAAAGTTGCGTGATATTGGCAATAATGAAAATACTCCATTTACTGATTCAACTGATTTTAGAACGATTATAGATGATGTATATGCGGATGAAGGAATTGTTCAAACTATTGATAATTACACGTGTTTGTATAAACTCAATATGAACACAATGTTAGCCGACGATATAGTAGTATCGAGACATTGGTTATATACTCAATGGGATGGTAAGGAGGTTGGAGATATACAAGATGATACTAATAACTTTTCACTTAATATAGCAAAAACGATTTTGTCAGATATATTAAATACAGAAATGATATACCATAACGGTATAATTTTACGTTTATTCTCATTTGTATTTGGATGGAGATTTATACGAACATTAGCTATAGAAATTAATGGAAATATGTATTTATTATTATCAGGGACAAATATTCAACAATTTGGATTACGTCCTGAGTCTAACGCAAATGTTACTACCCGGATGAATAATTGCATTCGTGGTAATTTGACAAACAACCGTATTTATACGATTATTAACGACATAACTCCTGTCAATAATATTGAAAGTTTAAACGAGTTGAGAAGAATAAATGTTGAAAATAAGGATATACCGGTTAATAGTTTCATTTTAACAATTGATATGAGTGATATAAAGAAAACAACATATCAGACCATCACGTTCAACGAGGATTTGACTTCAATTACCAAGGGCGATATTATCACCATAAATGACTTTGGGGATTATAGTACCATCGCAAAATACAAGAATCTATGGATTATGTTTGATGATAAAAAATATTATGACCATATGTCCGAGCAGGATTTCAATGTTATTTATTACGAAGATTTATATTCTGACTACTCTACTGGAATTAAATGTATTGAGAAAACCGGTAACGTATTTACTCTTTTGTGTGATGAACTTCGTATCCAAGATATTATAAAACCATCTTTATCGGTTGAAGGTGATGCTAAAATTACAGGTGACCTATTAGTTGCTAATAAATCTAATGGCACACATTTTGTTTCTATTGATCCTGACAACCATTTTATGGGAATTGGCACGGATGAGCGTTTCATTAATTATCAGGATAGGATTTATACTACCACGTCTAATATTTATGCAGGAAGACATAACGTCAATATTAGTCATGATAAGTATCCAGTGACGGTAGTTGAACGAATCCGTGAGTTACCTAAAGACGAATTAGATAAGAACGCATTTAACAATATGTCAACGTTTGGGTCATATAGCACACTTACCGTAAAGCGTAGAAGTAAATTGTATGAGTTTCCAGAGTTGGTTAGTAATGCTAAGGAATTCAGTCATATATGGAAGACATTCCATCCAAACGATAACGTTTCTCGTCAGAAATATGGACCTGATATATCTTTTGAAGTATGCGATAAAACAGACAGGACGGTTGAATTAGGACAAATTGGAATGAGTATTGATAGAATTGGAGATATTGGATCTCTACATGGTTGTTTTTTTGTCAATGTGTTTGACCCGGTTGACCCAGACAATCCTAATGATTTTAACGTAGATAAACGAAGTATTATACATGTTGACAACGATAGTCAATTATTTGTACAGAAAATTAATTTGAATGGAGGAGTGTTGTCAGCGGATGCTACTGGTACCAATTTATTTTGGAATGGTAAGAAAGTTGTAACTGAATAAATAACAAAAATATATCATAAAATATTTAATAATACATAAATATTTTATATAGTCTGCTGTATCCAAATCTCCTCTTTGATGGACGAGATCAGTGTTTGGTATTTCTTGGACTCTATCCTTATTTAACGAGTATATTTTGGTTGCGTATAGTTCAATTGAAGAAAATAACAACAAATTATAAATCGACTACTACTATTAATGTCAAAATTGGTTGAAATGATTGCGATTGCGGAAAAAATTCCATATATACCACCTACCAATTCGAATGTGGATGAATGGACGAAGGAAGAAATGTTATACGAGTCAATTCACATAAGTTTAGTGAATAAGATCCAGGTTAGAACAGCATTAAATATGTGTAATACGTACCCTCCCTTAAAATTAATAGGAAAAAGTATCTTAAGAAAATATATCAAACATTTTCTAGGTCTTTATAATCAGTCAAAATAGGGTTTATTATATATTCTTTTATATTTCTTGGACTCTCTTATAAAAAGAAGAAGGGATATGTATAAAAAAAATATGAGTACCAAAAAATCATATGACATATAGGACTTAAATAT
>Ga0115565_10000909_pt1 | contig 25555 bp, 25 predicted proteins | sample COGITO_mtgs_1105_FD_87199 | JGI IMG/M metagenome (GOLD analysis project Ga0115565, IMG submission 87199) | Pelagic marine microbial communities from North Sea - COGITO_mtgs_110530 | ecosystem: Environmental > Aquatic > Marine > Epipelagic | place: Germany:Helgoland, sampling site Kabeltonne... | reverse complement strand
AAGCTTAATAATTTGTCTAGGAACTTACCCGTTTAGTACTGCCATTTTTAAGCTATATAATGCTTCGGGACTCTTATTAGATCTTAGTGTATCCTATTATAAAATTCGCGTATTTGGACTGCCCTTTACGCTCTATACCTTTGCCGTTTTTGGAGTTTTTAGAGGACTACAAAACACCTATTATCCCATGCTCATAGCCATTACTGGCGCCCTGATAAACATCCTTTTAGATGTGCTATTGGTATATGGAATTGCCGATGTATTTCCGCCGCTTTACCTCAAAGGTGCCGCCTATGCCAGTGTAGTTGCACAGTTTTTAATGGCTGCTTTGGCCACCTATTTCCTTCTAAAGAAAACGGAAATACCTTTAAGACTCACAAAACCAATCAATAAGGAAATTCCAAAATTTCTGAATATGATTGGACACCTCATCATCCGAACCTTGGCACTCAACACCGCCTTATATTTTGCAACACGTTTTGCCACAGGCTATGGAAACGCGTATATAGCAACCTATACCATCGCCATTAATTTATGGTTTTTTGCCGCCTTTGCCGTCGATGGCTATGCCAGTGCCGGCAATATCTTATCCGGAAAATTATACGGCGCTAAAAGCTATTCTTTATTAGTTCAACTAAGCAATCGACTGATAAAATATGCTTTTATTGTTGGACTTGCAATGGGAGCCGTGGGCGCCTTGTTTTATAAATCTATAGGAATCGTTTTTACAACTGATCCCGAAGTACTCACCGAATTTTATAACATCTTTTGGATTGTGTTACTAATGCAACCTTTTTGTGCGATAGCCTTTGTGTTTGATGGTATTTTTAAAGGCCTTGGAAAAATGAAAGACTTGAGAAATGTGCTCATACTAGCAACCCTTTTTGTGTTTTTACCCGTCCTCTTTATTATGGATTACTATGGATGGAAACTCCATGGCGTTTTCACTGCTTTTACCTTATGGATGATTGCTAGAGGCATTCCTTTAGTAATAAAATTTAGGAAACAATTTTTACCGCAGGTTCAAAACCATTAACTTTGTATAGATTTATTAATAGCCAAGACACTAAAAATCACTAATGAGTAACATTCGAATTACGAAACAATTTTCTTTTGAAACAGGACATGCGCTCTATGGGTATGATGGTAAATGCAAAAATGTTCATGGACACAGCTACCGCTTAGATGTGACCGTGATTGGACAGCCAATTTCAGACAACACCCATGTGAAATTTGGAATGGTGATTGATTTTACAGATTTAAAAAAAATAATCAAAGAAGAAATTGTCGATGTCTTTGATCACGCTACAGTGTTTAACAAAAATACGCCGCATGTAGAGCTTGCGAAAGAACTTTCGGACCGTGGTCACAATGTGCTTCTCGTCGATTATCAACCGACTAGTGAAATGATGGTGATTGATTTTGCGGAAAAAATAAAAAAACGACTGCCGAATACCATACAGTTACATTCCCTAAAACTGCAAGAAACTGCCACCAGTTTTGCAGAATGGTATGCCAGTGACAACTAACCAATTTATATGACCGCTATAAAAATTCCTAACGGTAAAAAAATATACTTCGCCTCGGACAACCATCTTGGTGCACCGACTGCTGAAGCATCAATGCCTCGCGAAAAAAAGTTCGTACAATGGCTAGATGCAATAAAGCACGATGCAGAAGTTATTTTTTTATTGGGTGATTTATTTGATTTTTGGTTTGAATATAAGTATGTGATTCCAAAAGGGTTTACTCGGGTGTTAGGAAAATTAGCCGAGCTAAGTGACCAAGGCATCAAAATTCACTTTTTTGTGGGCAATCATGACTTGTGGATGAATGGGTATTTCGAAGAAGAATTGGGTATTACAGTTCACCACCAGCCTGAAGAATTTACGTTTAACTCCACCTCTTTTTTTATTGGCCATGGTGATGGGCTTGGTCCCGAAGACAAAGGCTTTAAAAGACTTAAGAAAGTGTTTACAAATTCCTTTTTTCAATGGATTTATCGTTGGATACATCCCGATATTGGCGTGCGATTCGCACAATACCTATCCGTAAAGAACAAAGTTATTTCGGGCGATGAAGATGTGAAGTTTCTAGGAAACGACAAGGAGTGGTTGGTGCAATACTGCCAAAAAAAATTAGAAGAAAAACACCGCGACTATTTCGTGTTTGGACACCGCCACTTACCTCTTGATATCGCACTGAATGACCAATCAAAATACATCAATCTTGGAGATTGGATTAGTTACTACACCTACGCTGTTTTTGAAAACGATACGCTCGAACTGAAAGAGTTTTAATCTTTCAAACAAAATTAGCGGTTATTCCGTTTCCGTTTCGTGGGCGTCCAATTCTTTTTCTAAATCTAATTTTCTGAATGTGGGCGATACAATTCCCGTAGTAATCACAGTGATTAGGGTCATTGTTCCGCCAAAAACAACAGCGGTAACCGTTCCCATAAGTTTTGCTGTTACACCACTTTCAAAAGCGCCTAACTCATTTGAAGAGCCTACAAACATGGAGTTTACAGAAGATACACGACCTCGCATATGATCCGGTGTTTTGAGTTGTAAAATTGTTTGTCTTATCACCATAGAAACCCCATCGGTGACCCCGCTAAAAAACAAGGCCACTATCGAAATCCAGAAAATGGAAGACAACCCAAACACAATAATACACACCCCAAACCCAAAAATGGCTGCTAACAATTTGAGCCCTGCATTTTTACTGATCGGAATATAGGCAGTAATCAGCATTGTGAGAAACGCCCCAACAGCCGGAGCCGCTCTTAACAGTCCAAATCCTTCAGGACCCACTTTTAAAATATCTTGTGCAAAAACAGGGAGTAACGCTACGGCACCTCCAAAAAGAACTGCAATCATATCCAAACTTAAGGCGCCCAGAATTGCTTTTGTTTTAAATACAAATCGGACGCCTTCTTTTAAACTTTGCATGATAGGCTCTCCAATTTTTGGATTCATAATAGGTTTACGTGAAATTCCAAACAATAGTACAAAAGACAACAGCACCAGTCCAAAAACGATACACAGTGACCAATGCACGCCAATCCAGTTGATGGTAAGCCCTGCAAAAGCGGGACCCAAAACAGATGCCATTTGCCATGTTGAGCTGTTCCAAGTTGCTGCATTTGGATACGCTTTTTTAGGAACAATCAGGGCTACTAGCGAAAAAATAGTAGGCCCAAAAAACGCACGTAACAATCCACCCATAAATACAAATGCATAAATGGTATAGAGAATTGCTGTGGAGCTCCAGGACATTTCAACAGATGAACTGGTTAAAAAAAACAGACCAAAACTAATCAATGAAAACAGCCCAATGCATTTAAGAAGTAAATTTCGTTTCTCATTTTGATCCACGATATGCCCCGCAAATAGTGCCATACTAAAGGCGGGAATAATTTCCATAAGACCAATAATTCCAAGCGATAGCGGGTCTTTAGTAAGTGTATATACCTGCCATTCGATAATAATGAATTGCATAGACCAGCCAAAGACTAAGAAGAAACGCAATAACAAAAAAACATTAAATTCCTTAAATCGAAGTGCTGCGTACGGATCTCTTTTTGCCATATTACGGTTTAATGCCTTTTAATTTCAACTGTAAACTCACACGGCCATTCCATTCGTTTTCATCAATTGCATACACAACTTTAAAGGAGTCATTCTTTTTTATAATCGGCAAATCACTTCCTAAGCCAAACCCAATACCTACAAGTTTTGGAGTGCCCGTTTGAGTAAGTGTCACCCGTAAATGAGTTTGATCTTCCCCTACACATTTCCCATAGCCTGTATCTCGTACCGCAGTGGTCATAAAAACAGGTGCCATATTTTGAGGTCCAAAAGGCGCAAATTGTTTTAAGATTCTATAAAATTTTGGGGTAATCGCATCGAAATTAATTTCTGAATCAATTTTTATTTCAGGTGTTTTAAGATGCGCTGGCAAGGTTGATGAAACCTCAGCTTCAAATGCGGCTTTGAAAGCCGTATAATTTTCTTTTTTAATAGTAAGTCCTGCCGCATACATATGCCCGCCAAATTGTTCGAGCAAATGGCTGCAGTTTTCCAAGGCATTATAAACATCAAAGCCTCTAACAGAGCGTGCTGAAGCCGCTAAAAAATCACCACTTTTTGTAAACACCAATGTGGGACGATAATAGGTTTCTATGAGTCGAGAGGCAACTATTCCAATGACCCCTTTGTGCCAGTCTTCTTGATAGACGACCGAGGTGGCATTTTCGGTTTCGTTCGATTCTTCTATTTGTAACAAGGCTTCTTGCGTGATGCGTTTATCCGCTTCGCGGCGGTTGGTATTAAACAATTCTATTTCACCAGCGGCACGTTCTGCCGTTTCAAAATCGGCTTCTTTCATCAGCGCCACTGCATAATTTCCGTGTTTCATACGACCTGCAGCATTGATCCGCGGGGCAATATTAAAAACAACATCTGTAATAGTCAACACCTCTTTTTTCATCTGATTTATCAGCGCTTTAAATCCTGGACGTGGATTGGTGTTAATGACTTGTAAACCAAAATACGCCAACGCTCTATTTTCTCCTACAATAGGCACGATATCGGCGCCGATTGCGGTAGCAACTAAATCTAAATACCCTACCAAGGATTCAACAGTTGTGCCCTCTCTTGATGCTAAAGCCTGAATCAACTTAAAGCCTACGCCACAGCCACAAAGTTCTTTAAAAGGGTAGTCACAATCGGAGCGTTTTGGGTCTAATATCGCAACCGCAGAAGGGAGTTCTTTTCCTGGGCGATGGTGATCACAAATGATAAAGTCAATTCCTTTTTGGGTTGCATAAGCGACTTTATCAATGGCTTTAACACCACAATCTAAGGCAATTATTAAGGAAAAATCATTATCGGATGCGTAGTCAATTCCTTTATAGGAAACGCCATAACCTTCGGCATAGCGATCGGGAATATAGATAGAGATTTGAGTGCTTTTAGTTTCTAAATACGACGCCATTAAAGCAACAGATGAAGTGCCGTCCACATCATAATCTCCAAACACCAGTATCTGTTCGTTATTTTTTAACGCGAGTTCAATTCGTTCGACAGCTTTATCCATATCTTTCATGAGAAAGGGGTCGTGCAAATCGGACCAACTAGGTCTGAAAAAAGTTTTGGCGTCTTCGAAACTCTCAATACCTCTTTGGATCAGTAACTCTGAAATTGCGAGATCAACGCCCAATTGAGTCGCTAACTCCGCTGTTTTCTTGGAATCCAGTTTTGGTTTGAGCGTCCAACGCATTGCTTAAGAATTATGAATATGAATAGCTGTTGTAACGGTAGAAAATTGTCTGAACATTTCCATGACCCCACAATATTTATCTACGGAGAGTGTCACGGCTTTATCAATTTTTTTGGGACTCAAACCGGTGCCATAAAAATGGTAATCTACATGAACTTTGTCATAAAACTTAGGGTGTTCTTCTGTAAGAAAACCTTCTACTTCCATTTTAAGCTCGTAATCCACGACTTTCATTTTCTCTAAAATGTCAACGATATCTATTCCTGAACATCCTGCTAAAGACGATAGCATCATTGCTTTTGGGGATAACCCAAATTGCTTAGACTGGCCTTTGACTACCGTGTCCATTAATACGGTTTTTCCGCTAGGATTATCAGATTCGAATTGCATTCCGCCTTTCCAGTGCGTAGTTGTTTTGTGGGACATTGTAAACTGTTTTTGATTCTTGTTCCACCAAAAATACTAAATAATGTCAATAGTTACACTATGATATCTCGCTCACAATTTGAGAACTTAAACACACGTGAAAAATATAAACAAAAATAGCGCTAAGTTGCTTTTGATTTTCCAGCGATTACTATTACAATTTCTCCTTTTGGTGGTCGACTGGTGTAATAGTCTAAAATTGATTTTGCGGTACCTCTTTGGGTTTCTTCAAAAAGTTTTGTGAGTTCTCGCGAAACAGAGACTTGCCGGTCTTCGCCAAAATATTCACAAATATGAGATAAGGTTTTTAAAAGTTTATGAGGGCTTTCATACACAATAATGGTTCGGGGTTCTTCAGCCAATAAAAGTAAACGGGTTTGGCGGCCTTTTTTGACGGGCAAAAACCCTTCAAATACAAATTTATCATTGGGTAATCCGGAGTTGACTAGCGCAGGCACAAAGGCGGTCGCTCCCGGCAAACAGTCTACAGGAATGTCATTTTCCACACAGGCTCTGGTGAGTAAAAACCCAGGGTCAGAAATGGCTGGTGTCCCAGCATCACTAATCAAAGCGATCGTGCTGCCCATTTTTAATTTTTGAACAATCCCATTAATAGTTTTATGCTCATTATGCATATGATGAGAATGCATTTGAGTGCCAATCTCAAAATGCTTCAAAAGTTTTCCAGAGGTTCTAGTGTCTTCAGCCAAAATCAAATCAACCGACTTCAATACATTGATGGCACGTAGGGTGATGTCTTCTAAGTTTCCTATGGGGGTTGGTACGATATATAACTTCATAGTTCAAAGTTACAATGTTTTTTGAGAAAATTTAACGGCGTTTATCAAATAAAGATTTTATATATTTGAGATAACTAAAATTATTTATCCCCTTAATCATTTTTACACAATGGAAAAATACCTTACACTTTTAAAAAATTTACTTCTTGAATATTCGCCAAGAGCACTGTATGCTTTAGGCCTATTAATTGTTGGCTTGTATGCCATTAAATTTATTATTCGACTTGTCCTCAAGTTACTTAAAGAACGTAAAGTTGACGACACGCTGCAAACCTTTCTTGGAAATTTATTAAGATGGGGACTTAAAGGACTTTTGATTGTCGCTGTCATTTCTAAACTTGGCGTAGACACTACTGCCTTAGCCGCCGTTATGGCCGCTGCAGGTTTAGGACTTGGGCTCGCCTTACAAGGGGCTTTAGGGAATTTTGCTGGGGGTGTTTTGATTATTTTGTTCAAGCCTTTCAAGGTTGGAGATTTAGTAGATGCTCAAGGCGAAATAGGAACTGTAAAAGATATTGATGTTTTTACAACACAAATTTTAACACCAACCAATAAACGCGTAATTATTCCCAATGGCACTTTAGCAAATAGCAATATCACCAACCTTTCGGCTGAAGGAAAATTAAGAGTTGATTTGACTATTGGGGTTGGTTATGATGAAGATATCAAGAAAACCAAAGACGTGCTCATGAGCGTTTTGACCTCTCATCCAAAGGTTTTACAAGAGCCCTCACCATCAGTTGATGTTTCAGAATTAGCGGATAGCTCCGTTAATTTTTCTGTCAAATCCTGGAGTACTGTAGAAGATTATTGGACTGTTTATTTTGGTGTTACAGAAAACTGCAAATTAGCATTGGATGCTGCTGGTATCGAAATTCCATACCCACACACTGTAGAAATTAAAAAAACGGTTTAAATTGTTTTACTTTTTAGAAGGTATTGCTATGAAGTCTTTTAAATAGAAGGGCTCAAAATAAGCAACATCTTCAAAATTAGACACTTTAAATTTTTCAAAAGAAAGCGCACACATTTGTTGAGCCGATGGCAATTTGTCTTCAATAAAATGTGCGTTTTTATGTGTGATAAGTGCTTTGGTTTTGGTCACGCCATTTCCAATAAAATATACGTCTGACGATTCCAACAATTCTTGATAGGATTCAGGCGTCAATACCTCTGCTTCTGTTGGTCTGATTTCGGAAAAGTGTTCATCAAACATAGCTGAATACACTTCTTGTCGTCGAGCGTCAAGCATAGCAACAATGGCACCTTTTGGTACTTCTACTTGATGTGCAAGCGCTTCTAGAGTTGGCACTGAAATTAAAGGCACATTCAGGGCATAACACAGGCCTTTGGCAGCCGAAACGCCAATGCGTAACCCAGTGTAAGACCCAGGGCCTTTACTAATCGCAATGGCATCGAGTTGGTCTATGGCTACTTCTGCCGCTTTTAGAACGGCATCGATATAGACATGGAGTCGCTCCGCATGGGAATAGTTTAAGCTATTGTCTTCTTTGAGCCCTACAACGCTGCCGTTTTCTGAAAGGGCAACAGAACAGTTGGTGGTAGATGTTTCAATGTTTAAAATATATGCCATAAATTATGGTGTCAATGGTTTGCCCATATAAAAGTCTAGGACTTTTGTACGAAACACAAAATTATATTTTGAATTAATTAGGTTTGATTTTGCAGTTACCAAACGTCCTCTAACCTGCTCAACTTCAAAAGAAGTTGCCGCTCCAAAGTTAAACTTATTTTGAATGTTTTTAAAAGATTCTTCTAAACTTGTCACAGAAAATTTGGACGCTTGATATTGCTTTAAAGCGGCTTTTGCATCTGCATACGCTTGCGTAATAGTAGTCGTAATGTCTTGTTTAGCTTGCGCTAAATTAAGAATACTTTTTTCTTTGTTTATTTTGGCTTTGTTTACACTGGCTTTAGTTTTAAAACCATTAAAAATTGGAATATTTAAATTGAACCCTAAGTTATACCCCAAGTTACTCTCTAGTTGTGTGTTGAATCCAAATGGCACAATAGATTCAATAACATCACCAGGTGAATTTGGATTCGCTATAAATTGAGATCTAACATCTGGATCTCCTTGATTGTGCTGGTAAGAGGTTCCTAAACCTGCACCAAAACTCAATGACGGTGCATAAGCACTTTGTGCAATTTTCACTCCAAAATCAGAATTCTCAATACCTAGTTCTGCGCTCTTAATTTCTGCACGATTGTCTAAAGCATAGGATAAGATTTCACCAGATGAATTGTATACCATTGAGGCGGAATTCAAATTAATTTGAACGTCTTCAATATCAAAATCGTTAGGGGGTATTTGTAGGTTTTGACTTAAACTAAGGAGAGATAGGTCTAAGCTGTTTTCTGCATTTACAATACTTTCTCTATTGGATGCTAAGGTTGCTTCTGCATCTAAGAGATCGGACGTTGGTTTAATTCCAGCATCTACTTGAGATTTAATCTGATCGAGTTGATTCTGACTGATGGTTAATTGCTCATTGGCTATTTTAAGATTTTCTTTATTAAATAATATATTTAGAAACCCATTAACAATAGTCATTGAAATATTGTCTTGTAGTACCGAAAACTGTAGCTGACTCGACTCCACGCCTAGTTTTGCTTGTTTATATATATTTAAATTTTGAAACCCATTAAAAATTGTAACGCCGGTATTTAAACCAAAGCTATTTCCTCTAGTGTCGCTTTTAATCCGAGACCCATCTTGTCCTATAAAAGATCCAAAATTATAATTTTGTGAGGCTGAAGCTCTCAAGGTTGGTAAAAAGTTACCTTTCGCATTTACTAAGTCCTCCTTAGCCAAGTCAATGTCTAGTATTGATTGTTTTACCGAAATATTATGTTCTAAGGCATGTTCGACACACTCTTTAAGGCTCCATTTTTTTTGAGCAAAACTGCTTAAGGTTCCCATAAGAAAAAGAACCGTACATATATGTTTCATAGTTTTGGGCATTTTATTATTCATCGTCTTCATCGTCTTCATCGTTGTTTTCTTCGAAAGCTTTGTTCCATACCTTGATTTGGTCGCCTTCTTCTACACCTTCTGTGATTTCGACATTTATGCCATCAGATAGGCCAATAGTTACATTTTTTTTGGAAAACGTACCATCCTCAGCTCGTAATTCTACAAACGGTTTTTCGGAGATGCGATTAAATTGCAAAAGGGCTTCTTTAATCACCAACACACTGTCTTTACTTTCAATTTCTATTTCGGCATTAGCGCTATAACCTGCACGAATTTTTGTACTCGCTTCTATTGCTACATCTGCTTTGATTGTAAACTGAACCGCACCATTTTCTTCCACGCCTTTGGGCGCTACAAATGTGAGTACTGCCGGGAATTCTTTTTCAGCAATGGCACCAAGAATTACTTTGATGTCTTTGCCTTCTTCTAATTTTCCGACTTCAGATTCATCGACCTTGCCTTCAAAAATCATTTTACTCATATCAGCAATCGTGGCTATTGTAGTTCCTGCGTTAAAGTTATTACTTTGAATGACTTGATCACCTTCACGTACAGGAATTTCCAAAATGGTTCCAGGGATTTGAGCTATAATATTAGTATTGGCAGAGCTGCCCCCAGAAAGGGATCCTTGTTTGATGATTTTATAGTCGTCTTGCGCTTGCGCATAACTTTCTTTGGATTGGTTTAGGCTCAACTCACTGTTTTCAAAATCTTGTTTAGAGATCACTCCCTTTTCGAAAAGTAGTTTGTTACGACCAAAAAGTGTTTGCGCATTTTCATAGGAAAGTTTAGCTGAATTGATACGGCTTTTGGCGCTTCCTAAAGCTTGTTCATTTGGGACTACTCTAATTTTAGCAATTAAATCGCCTTTTCTAACAAGGTCGCCTTCTTCTACAAAAATCTGATCTACAATTCCTGAAATTTGTGGTTTCAATTCAATCTCTTCTTCAGGGTTTAATTTTCCTGTAGCCACGGTTTTGGTGTCTAGTGAGCTATAAAAAGGTTGTTCGGTTTTATAGTCCACAACTTCTTTGGCGTTTGAATCTTTAAAGTATTTTAATACAACTACTAATAATATTAGTACGAAAATTCCTAAAATAATTTTTACTGTTTTATTCATTGTTTTGGTTTTTTATTCTTCTCTTAATGCTTCTATCGGTTTAATACTTGTGGCTTTAAAGGCGGGGATGAGTCCTATTAACGTCCCTAGAGTAACAAGTACTAGTAGGGCGATAAATACAACGGCTATGGATACTGAGGCGTTTACAAAAGTCGCATCATCACCTTGGCCCCATGCACTGTCTGCAGCGATCAAAATCCATCCGCCTGAAATGATCCCTAACAGTCCAGCAACAAGAGTCATAAAGACGGCTTCTACTACAATTTGACGTTTAATCTCAAACGGGGTCGCTCCTAGGGCGCGTCGAACACCAATTTCTTTGGTGCGTTCTTTAACGGTTATTAATAATATATTTCCAATGGCGAAAACACCTGCAATTAGAGTTGCTATACCAATAAACCATGTTAAAAACTGCATCCCTTTTAAAAATCCTGTGATTTTAGCAAATTCTTTTCCAAGATTAAAACTTCCAAAAGCACGTTTATCTTTTGGATGGATTTTATTTAAATTCCGCAGCAGTAGTTTAGCATCTTCTTCAATTTGTTTGATGTTATATTCGGGTTTTCCGGTAATCATTAGCCAACCAATCGTATCCCCTTTATTGTAAATTTGCTGAAAAGTGGTAAAAGGAATATGAATATCACTACTGGGACCCATATTGGCATTCCCGGTTTGAAATACTCCAATTATTGTAAAATTGATGCTGTTCATTTGGATGTATTGACCAATAGCTAACTCATCTTTTTCAAACAGCTGTTTGTAAATATCTTCTGAAATAACGGCTACTTTTTTGTTGTCATCAATATCATTTTGGTTGATGAAGCGCCCATTTATTAATTTCTTTTTTTGGACTTTATCAAGTAGAGGGTAATCGCCATTTACGCTGTAAGACCCCGATAAAAAATTGCGTACAACTAGGGCTTGATTTCGGTTTCGTGGAACTACAAATTCAATCCCTTCTATATTTTCTTCTATTTTTTTGGCATGCGATAATTTTAGGTTGACTCTTCTTCCTTCCTGAAATCCTTTAAAAGGCTTACTCGTACTCTGTCCCCATATAAAAACACTGTTTGTCGCAAAGTCACCAAACATTCTGTTAAATGAATTCTCCATCCCTCTTGCAGCCCCTAAAAGTGCGATGAGCAACAATATACCCCACCAGACACCCACCATGGTGATAACGGTGCGCAACTTGTTTTTGCTCATGCTATCATAAACTTCTTGCCATGTGTCTCTATCAAATAAAAATTTTATCATTTAATCGTCTCTTAATGCTACAATAGGTTTAATTTTTGATGCTTTTTTAGCAGGTACATATCCCGCTAAAATTCCCGCACCAATTAGTGTTACGGTTGCAGAAACCACAAGGGTTGTGCTGACTGACGGATCTTTAATAAAATAGGTTTTTAGAATTGGCTCTGCCCACTCTAAAATCCCTACACCAAGCAGTAGACCAAAATAGCCTGCTATGGTTGTAATTACTATGGATTCAATTAAAATAATAGAAATAATAGATTTTGGAGAGGCGCCTAAAGCTTTTCGTATGCCAATTTCTTTGGTACGTTCTTTCACTATAAAAATCATAATATTACTAATGCCTACAATTCCAGCAATTAGTGTGCCCAATCCAATAACTAAAATTAGAATCCCTAAAACTGAAGTCATCTGGGTGATGCCTTTATTTTGCATGGCCATATTAAAAACCCGAACGGCCCGTTGGTCGGACGCCGCTACTGTAAATCGTTCTTTTAATTTTTTTTCTAAATCCAATCCAAAATCTATGGCCTGATTAAAATCTAATTCTGGTTTGTACGTTAAATTGATTTGATCGACATAATCATTATTTCCATAAATTTGTTGTGCTGTTGATAACGGCATGTAGAGGAGTCGTTCTTCATCATCGCCGCCTTCATCAGAAAATACGCCCACAACTTTGTAAGGAATCCCACTTAAATTAATATACTTTCCGATAGGATCTACTTTTAAAAATAAATCCTCTTTGACCAACTTACCGATGACGGCCACTTTGGTTTTGAGTTCCATATCGCGTTGATTAATATAGCGCCCCAAGAATACTTGTGTTTTTTCTAAATATTGGTGATCTGGATGTACGGCTCGTAATGAGTAATTATTTTTTTCATTTCTAAATGAAGCGGCTACATTTTTGTAAATCCGAGAGGTGATAAACTCTATATTTTCGTCGTAATCAGTTTTGATGTACTGAAAATCGGCGTTTTTAAACTGGATTCTGCGTCCTGCTTGCATTCCTTTGTAAGCTTTGGTCGTTGTTCCCGATCGAATAAAGATCGCATTAGCAGCATCATCTACAAAGGCTTCTGCAAAAGTATTGTTGAGGCCATTTGCCATGCCAAATAAAACCGTAAACAACATAATCGCAAAAGTCACCGTAAAGCCCGACAATAAACTTCGCGTGCGGTTTTTATTAATACTTTGAAGTATTTCGCGCCAAAGGCCTATATCAAACATGTGCTTCTGCTCTAACTTGGGTTACTTTTTTGTCTTCCATAATGATACCATCACGTAAGCGCACAATACGTTTACACATGGCAGCGATGTCTTCCTCGTGGGTGACGATTAGAATCGTTTTACCTTCATCATTTAGCTGTTGTAAAAAAGCCATAATATCATAGGAAGTTGTGGTGTCAAGTGCGCCTGTAGGCTCATCTGCCAGTAGAAGTTTGGGGTCAGATGCTAAGGCACGAGCTATAGCAACACGTTGTTTTTGTCCTCCAGATAATTCACTAGGCAAATGGGTTTGCCAATCCAAAAGCCCAACTTTTTCAAGATGAAACCGTGCTTTTTCTTGGCGTTCTTTACGTTTTAGGCCTTGATAGTATAAAGGCAAAGCAACGTTTTCAAGTGCATTTTTATAATTTATAAGATTAAATGATTGAAAAATAAACCCTAAAAACTTATTGCGATATATCGCAGCTTTCTTTTCTGTAAGGTTTTTGATAGGGACTTCATCTAAGATATAATCGCCTCCATCTGCTTCATCTAACATGCCTATAATATTTAGAAGTGTAGATTTTCCAGACCCTGAAGATCCCATTATAGCGACCATCTCACCCTGCGCTACGGAAAGATCAATGCCTTTGAGAACATGTAAACTAGAATCTCCTATAGCATAAGATTTATGAAGCTGCTTGATTTCTAACATAATTTGATTTGGATTAACAATTAAACGAATAATCAATAATAAGACGTCTAAGTTGCTGTTTTGTTACACTAAAAAAAATTGATATAATGTAGGGCGATAATTTGAGACAAAAACTAGTGAAAAAAATGGGATTTTTTAATCAAAATATTATTTCACAGCAAAAAGTATAAGATTAAATTACACTAATTTGAAGTATAGTCCAATTAAAGAAAAAATAACGCGTTTTGAGATATAGATTTCTCAAATAAAAGTCGATATTTATATATATAATTTGTAATATTGATAGGATTAGGTGTTATAAATTATTATTTATACCAATTTTAACTAAATCATTTAATTTAATTAATTATTAATTTCTGTGGGAAATTTAGAAGATCATAATAATTCCGTCCTATGCTCATTAGGGTATCATTTGAGAGAAATTCGCCAACAAAAACAATTGCGACAAAAAACAGTAGCAAAACTTTGTGAAATGGACAGCGGTAGTTATTCCAATATAGAAAACGGAAAGCGAAACATAACTGTATTAACATTGTTTAAAATCTCCAAAGTTCTCAAAGTCTCAATGGCTGAGATCATGAGTTTCGAAATGAGATATTAGGCTTTATTTGGGGGTTCTTAGGTAACGGTATAAAAAAAATGCTAATGCCCCAATTAAAATGTAGGGTATTACCATAAGGTAGACAATGCCATTGTTTACCCCTTTTGCGGTTGCTTGTCCTACTTCAGTTTCTAAGACTGCTCTACACATCGCACACTGCGCGTTTGTGCTCACAAACGATATTACAAATAGTATTATCAGAGAAATTCGCTTCACAATTTAAACGTAATAAGGTGAAATCATTAGATACACAATCACGCCAGTCACAGCCACATATAACCAAACTGGAAATGCATAGCGCACTATTTTTTTGTGGGATTCGAATTGTCCAAGGCGCGCTCTTACATAACTGATAAGCACTAGTGGTATCACGATAATTGATAAAAGAATATGGCTAATCAAAATAAAGTAATAAACATAAACTACAGCGCCTTCGCCAAGAAATTTTGTGGAATCACTAGTCATGTGGTAGGCTACATACATTACCAAAAATAGAGATGAACAGACTACAGCAGTTTTCATAAGGTTTTCATGTAATGCTATGTTTTTGCTCTTAATTGCAAGTAACGCCAAAATTAATAACACTGCCGTTATCCCATTTACAGACGCATATATGGGGGGCAAAAATGAAAGAGGTTCAACATTAGGTAATCGAACCATAAACAATACAGCTACGGCTAATGGGATAGCTACAGAAACTATATTAATCCATAGTTGGTACTTTTTTTCAATTGATTGTGATTGGTTATTCATTTTCTAATAATTTTAAAATATCTTCTTTAAGGGCGCTGATGTCTTCAGATTCGCCATCTTCATTAAATTGTTCCCGTTGACTTATGATGCCTTTATAATAAATTTTTGGGTTTCCATTAGCATCTGTTCTTGAGCGAATATAGCCTTCTTTGTCAATTAATGCAAAGTTTCCTGAGTGCTCAAAGCCTCCATCTGCGCCTTCGACCTCAGCTGCATATAAATTGAAACCTGCGTTTGCAAGGGCATAGATTGTGTCTTTGTTGCCCGTCATAAAGTGCCAGTTTGGGTTGGTAACTCCATGATTTTCTGCATAGGTTTTCAAGACGTCTTGGGTGTCATAATCTGGATTTATGGTAAAGGAGGCGATTCCAAAATCGGGGCGATTTGGAAACGTATTTTGTATGTCTACTAGGTTTTTGTTCATTTTTGGACATATAGTTGGACAGGTTGAAAAGAAAAATTCAACAAGGTATACTTTGCCTGCAAAATCAGCATTAGAAATCATGATGCCGTCTTGATTGCTAAACTCAAAGTCCATTACTTTTTTGGGGGCTCCGTCAATGATAAGGTATGATAAAGGCGTAGTATCAGATACCGTCATTTGGACGTCTTTACTCCGGCTTCCGGAGCGTATAACATCATTGTTTTGAATGCGGTCAATAATTTTAGGAACGACTATAATTCCAAAAATTAGAATAATAAAAGAAATACCTACGTAGGAATAATTATTTTTTTTCATCGCCTTTTAAATCGTCTGCTCTACGGCTCGTAGAATTAAAATTTCCTTTGCGTTTTTGCCTATACTCTGTAAACAAAATACGCATATCTTCACTCATTTTATTTTTAAGTATTGAGATTTCTAAGCAGTCATAAGCACTCATTCCATAAATAGGCGCTTTGTTTTTTACTTCATTTTTATCTCGATCATCCAAACGCCCTCTTTGATGGCGCTCTTTGTCGATAATAAAAACATCCGAAGACTTTAGGTTGCTATCTAGGACTGTAGATATTTTAAGGGATTGGTAGGCTGCTAAAACATCTGCTTTTGTTCCAAAACCAAATTTCCAATACTCCAAAAACTCATATTGATTGAGTTCATCTTCTAATAATTTTACCTGTTCTTTCGCAGATTCAGGAACCAAAATAACGATTTGAAAGCGTTTAAACCCTCTAAATTTATCATAAACTAACTCTTTTAAATTAAGTGCTAAAAAAGCGTCGTCCATAGGGGTTTCGCCTAAAAACCCTAATACCGTAAGTTGGTTTTCTAATTGTAAAGAAGTCCCTTTTATGGTTTTAAAATTTGTGAGTTCTGGAATATCCGTTTTAATAATATCCAACGTTTCATAGTTATGTTTTGAGGGGTACAAAAACAGCAAAAATAGAACGGGTAAAAAAAACAATACCGTAAGTACAACAGGTTTTTTTAAGTTGGTGATATTCATGTTACAAAAATAAAAAAGACGGCTTTAATAAGCCGCCTTTTTAATGTTAATATTTATCTATTTTTAAAAATCGCGTTTCACAAAGCCATTTGTGTATACAGATTCTATATAACCACCTTCTTGTAGTAAAATAAATAAAAGATAGGAGATTAGAAAAATGGTCGTCCAAACGACTAATCTTCGAAGTGATTTCGTTTCATCGCGCATGTGCATAAAATCCCACGTAATATAATAGGCTTTCACAATGGTGAGCACTATAAATATCAAATTGAGGCTTTTCATGTATATAAAACCTGAAAATAGGATGTTGCATAATAATGCCCAAAATCCACCCTCAAAAGGACTCATTGATGGGGTCATTAAAGACGCTGGTTTATAAACACCTAACACAACTTCTACTGCTGTAATAATGGAAAGTAATAAAAGAACCCCCCATATTTTTTGGGTGTTGGACTTAAATTTTATTAAGCCTCTAAAAATTTCTAACTTATGTGCGTGTGTTGCCATTTTAAAAAATATATACGGTTAAACTAGGTAGAAGAATGTAAATACAAATACCCAAACTAAATCTACAAAGTGCCAATAAAGACCAACTTTTTCTACCATTTCGTAATTTTTACGACGTTCGTAGGTCCCAATAATTACATTGAAAAAGATAATAATATTTATAACAACTCCAGAGAATACGTGGAAGCCGTGAAATCCTGTAATAAAGAAGAAGAAGTCTGCAAATAATGGTGCGCCATATTCGTTAACTTCTAAGTTAGCTCCTTTTACATAACGTCTTCCGTTGTTTTTAACTTGTGCTAAAGATGCTTCTCTAGAAAGTACTGTTTTTTCGCCATCTTCATTAATGGTTTGTGTTCTCACCAAAATTTCTGGGTGAGCCTCTAAACCATGAAGTACATCGCTAACAGAAAAGGCTGGTAAAGCACCTTCGTCTACAAACCATAATCCATTTTTATTTTTATGTTGTGTACGCTCCGTGTGAGATGCCGTAGTAAAATCTTCTACAGCAACACGCTTAAATACGTCTTCACCGTCTATGGTTTTGTACGTTCCAAACTGTAGAATATTTCCACCTTTAGTTTGTACAGCGCCATAATCGCCTTGTATGAACGTTGCCCATTCCCAAGCTTGTGAGCCTACAAAAATGGCGCCTCCAATAATGGTAAAGAACATATACCAAATGACTTTATTCTTTTTCATTTCATGTCCAGCATCAACGGCTAACACCATTGTTACAGAAGACATAATCAAAACAAATGTCATAAAAGCAACATAAATCATTGGGAGTTCTTGTCCGTGTAAAAAGGGAACGTGTGTAAAGACTTCATCCGCAATTGGCCAATAGTCGATAAACTTAAATCTTGAAAATCCATAGGCTGCTAAAAAGCCTGAAAAGGTTAGTGCATCGGATACGATGAAAAACCACATCATCATTTTTCCATAGCTTGACTTCAAAGGTTGATTTCCTCCGCCCCAAGTTTTTTCGTTTGTTCCAGTGCTAACTACTGTAGAATCCATAACTGCAATTTGTTTTTTGAATTGTGCAAAAATAAGAATTTTATTTAGTTAAAGAAATATAAAAAGAAAAAGAGATATAACCATAAAATATCTACAAAATGCCAGAAGGTAGATGCTAAATCAAACCCAAGGGTGTTTTCTGATGAATATTTCTTATTTAATTGATTGATAATAACCACTATTAAACATGTTATCCCTGCTAATACATGTGCAATATGAACCACTGCAATAACATATATATAAGACATTGTAATGTTACTTGTAGGGCCTGTAAAGTTATATCCTGAATCTATGATTTGATTAAATCCTAAAATCTGAGAATAAATAAATGCAATACCGAGGACTAAGGTGCCTATAAGAAGAGATGTTGTGGTCGTTCTTTGATTCTTTTTTAAAGCTTGCTTGGCAGCAAATAAAACGATACTGCTAAGAAAAATAATTAAAGTACTGTAAATAAATGAATTTGGAAGCACAAAATCGGCTAACCAATCTTCTCTTGAGCTACTCACAATAAAAGCACTAGTGAGTCCAGCAAAAGACATGATAAGGGAAATAATCCCGAACCATAACATCATTTTTTTTGCACGCTTTTGTTTTTCTTGGGTATTCCCTTCTGTTAAATCCATGGTCTAATAAATTTATCTGAAATGTAAATAATTTGAATTAAAGTAATATAAACCACACTCGATAACATGAGTTGGCGAGCTGATTTTATGGTTTGATTTTTAAATAGCTTAAACCCATAGAATAGAAACCAAACGCCTACTGCAAATGTCAGAATTGTTGCAATTATAGATAATTGTAGTGCTCCCGTAAATCCAAAAAAGGGAATTATAGAAATAATAACCGTCCAAACACTGTAGATAATAGCTTGAAGTGCTGTGCCTTTATCGCGTTTTCCTGTTGGCAACATATTAAAGCCCGCTTTCTGGTAGTCATCATGTAAAAACCATCCAATCGCCCAAAAGTGTGGAAATTGCCAAAAAAACTGTAACATAAATAGCACACCTGCTTCAATTTCAAATTTTCCAGTCGCTGCAACCCATCCCAACATAAATGGAATGGCTCCAGGAATTGCACCAACAAATACGGATAGTGGTGTTTTTGTTTTTAACGGCGTATATGCACTTGTATAAAGACATATGGAAATAGCGCCAAACATTGCGGTACGCTCATTAATACTATATAATATGGATAAGCCTGCTACAGTCAAAATGACTGCTAAAACAAACGCATAGGTCACTGACATACGGCCCGCTGGAATAGGTCTATTTTTGGTGCGGTCCATTAGCGCATCTAAGTCTTGCTCAATAATTTGATTGAATACATTTGAAGCCCCTACCATAAAATAACCTCCTATAGCCAACAATGCTAAGGTTTGAAAATTCACAGTATCCGCAGCTAATAAATAGCCCGCTAGGGATGAAAATACAACACTAATGGATAATCCCATTTTGGTCACTGACTTAAAATCGGCCAGAAAGGATGTTAGTATAATTGATGCGGAAGTGTTACTCGACATATTAGGTGAAATTTCTTCACAATTGAGTTGCAAAGATACTTCTAAAATCTATTTTAGCAATGTAAATTACGGAAATAAACTTCACTTCTTAAACCTTGTTTTATTTGCTTACAAAATAAATCGATACGTCGCTTTGAGTAAAAAAATATTCTGAGGGCGTTGGTCTAAAACACCAGATTCAAAGCCTTCAAATAAATCATTCATTACTGAAACGTTCCCTGCAACGCCTTGAGACCACACCAAAAACAATTCAGATCCTGGAGTATATTCCCATCGTAATACAAGGTTAGAATTGAACTGAACAAATGAAAAATCGGGGTTATCAAATCTATAATCGTTTGCGCCGTCCAAATTTTCATCAATAGCATAAACACCATTGTTTAGACGTATTTGATTTGTATCATACTTTTGAAAACGATCATTGAGGCGGTCTGCTATAGGATTTGTCACAAATTTAAAGTCTGTGTAGCGCCCTCTTGAAACAAAGGGTTGACCATAATATTGAATCGATAAATTAGGATTGATGGTGTAATCCAATCGAATTGATGCTGATAGGGTTTGATTGTCTATGGATCCTAATACATAGCGGGTGCTTTTGTTGGGTTGTGTTACATATTGTGTTTTGCTTTTTGATAGGCTATACTCTGGAGATAATGAAATGTTAAGTGCATTAGTAGGCTGGTAATTTAGCCTAGATTCAAACTTTAATAATGAGAAATTGTCTTCCTCAGCTTGGGAGTGAATCAGACCTACAACTCCATTAAATTTTTTACGACGATCAGAGCCCACAAAAAAGAATTGGAAATTTTCTTTAGAAAAACGCCAACGCGGCCCACCTCTTAAAATACTATTTGAAAAAATACGTGGTTTGTGAGCAGCCCCAAAATCGACTCCCCAATTGTTAGTAAAACTTGCAGAGCCGTTAAGCTGATATTGTATTCTATTGTAATTACCTTCAAAATCGAAGGCTGTAAATTGTCTGAATCGTACATTAATATCCCTAAAATCACCAACGGGTTTTATCGTTCTGTATCTCACATTTAAGTACTGAGTCATCTCATCTGCACTTCTCAAAAAGCCAACATCATTTAGCTCAAGTTCTGGAGAGACCCATTTAAACCCTGTTTCATAATTCACATGCTTACCCCCTACTTTTCCAATAGCAAAAAGACCTCCTGTTCCTGTTAGCGAAGTTCGATTAGGATCTACATCTAAATGACTCGCATCGACTCTATTAAAGAGGTGTGTTAAGTTTTCTTGAGTCCGTGTGATTGCATCTTTACTCCCTTGAACATGACTCAGAACGATATTAGCATCCAAAAAATACGCTCTGTCTTTCCACTGGTGTTTAAAGTCTAATCCCCCAGAATATGCAGCTTTTCTTAGCTCCGACACTTCTGGAGTCAGGGCGCGATTGGTCGCCGTAAATATCCCTCCAAAAAACGTGTTTTTTTCATTAAAATCTTTTTGAACACGGCTTATGAAATAATTTGTAAACGGCTCCGCTAGGGACTCTGAAATCTCACCATTGTTGTCTATTTCCGTAAATTCTTTTGAGGTCATACTTTCAAGAATTCCAATTGACCATCCATTTTTTGTTTTACCGCTAAATTTTGCAGCGCCTAATATGGTGGTATTTTGGGGTTGATCTACAAAAGCGCCGCCGGGTGTTTCTGGAGACACTTGTGGGCTTCGACCGATACGGCGCGAAAAAAACAAATTGTTGCGATTGTCTGCAAATTGGTAGTCAAAAATATTTTTGTTTTCCACAAAAAACGGGCGCTGATCTCTATTAAAGATTTCAAATCCATCTAAATTGATTGCCGCTGGATCTGCTTCTACTTGTCCAAAATCGGGGTTGATGGTAAGATCAAGTGTTAAGTCATTTGTAATTCCAATCTTAGCATCCAAACCTGCGTTTAGGTTAAAATCACTCCCATCTGCATAGGGATTGCCTGCTTCGGCTTCGTAGCTATCTAACTTAGTCACTACAAAAGGTTGAATTTCAATTTGCTTTTGAGGCTTTATATTTTTTAATCCCTTTAATTTTCCGGCTTCACTTACCCAGCCCGCAGCGCCTACAGGAATTCGATTCCATGCAGAAAATTGATTTTCTCTAAAGTAGTTTCGTGCCACATTTAATCCCCAAACTTGTTCTGAATCGTTACTAAATCGCAATTGGCTTAGCGGTATTTTCATTTCGGCAGACCAGCCTTCATCGTCAATAAGAGCTTTGGTACTCCAAATGGGGTTCCAGCTTTCATCTACATTATCGCCATTATTAGTAATAAACTCATCACCTCTTACACCAGCAGCGGTTACTGTAAATAGAAACCCTGTTCGTAGATCGTGGTAACTATCTATAAGGACATTAATGCGGTCGCCTATAAAACCATCACGTCGCGAGAGTCGATTGGTAATTGTTTCAGGTTCTGGGTCTAACGCTTTTAAAGCGATATAGAGGTGTTTCTGGTCGTAAAGAATTTTAAATTTAGTTTGGACTGATGGTGGCGTATTTTCGTCTGGATCTACTTCGATAAAATCAGTACCCCATTTTACAGTAGACCATATAGAATCACTAAGGCTCCCATCAATTATGGGCGCATTAAGCGGTTTAATTTCGAGAGTTGTGTATGTTTTAGGAGAAGTGCTAATGGGCTCCTGCGCTGTAAGCACAAAAACAGTAATAAAAAATAGGCTAATAAAGACATGAAAACGTTTCATAACAAAAATTTAAGGCGATTTGGAACACAAATATGAAAAATGCATTTTGGAAATTGATAAAATAATTTGTTAAACTTTATATCGATAGGTTTAAATACGATGACTTATCATCAAAACCTGAGTAGCAAATGGCTTGACAATCAATCTCAAAATAAACTCAAAATAGATTTTGTTAATAACAATTTATAATTGTAGATTTGCAAACTCTTTTTTAGGGAGGAATGTTTAATAAGAAAAAATAATTAGTGTGGATACATTAAGCTACAAAACAATATCAGCCAACAAAGCTACTGTAAATAAGCAGTGGGTTTTGATAGATGCTGAAGGACAAACGTTAGGACGTTTAGCTTCTAAAGTTGCAATACTTTTAAGAGGTAAACATAAGACTAACTTTACACCACACGTTGACTGTGGAGATAACGTAATTGTTATCAATTCAGAAAAAATAATTCTATCTGGAAATAAGTGGACTGAAAAGACGTATATCCGTCACACAGGCTACCCAGGTGGTCAACGCTCACTAACCGCAACTGAGATGTTTTCAAAAGATCCAACACGGTTAGTTGAAAAATCAGTTAAAGGAATGCTTCCTAAGAACAAGTTAGGTGCAGCATTATTCCGTAATCTAAATGTTGTGGCTGGAACTGCGCATTCTCACGAAGCACAAAAACCAAAAGCAATCAACTTAAACGAAGTTAACTAATGGAGGTTATTCACAAAATTGGTCGTAGAAAAACGGCCGTAGCACGTATTTATCTTGCTCCTGGAAAAGGATCAATTACCGTGAACAAAAAAGATGTAAACGATTATTTCCCGTCTGCAACTTTACAGTATAAAGTTAATCAACCTTTTGCATTGACTGACAACGAAGGCAACTTTGATGTTAAGGTAAATGTATTTGGAGGTGGAATAACAGGTCAAGCAGAAGCAATTCGTTTAGCTTTATCTCGTGCAATGTGCGAATTAGATGAAGAAAATAGAGGGATTCTGAAACCAGAAGGCTTATTAACAAGAGATCCAAGAATGGTTGAGCGTAAAAAATTCGGACAGAAGAAAGCGCGTAAAAAATTCCAATTCTCGAAACGTTAATATTTATAAATTAAACCAGTTATTGTTGTCTATGGTGGGCCAACCACCAAGACTTAGTTTAGCATCTAAATGTTTAAGGCCTTAAAAACATAAGCCACTCAAACATTGCTAATTCAACAGAACGTAAACTATCACAAAATGGCACTAGTAGAAGTAAAAGAATTATTAGACAGTGGTGTACACTTCGGTCACCTTACAAGAAAATGGGATCCAAACATGGCGCCCTACATTTATATGGAGCGTAATGGCATCCATATCATTAACCTTTACAAAACGGCGGCAAAACTTGAAGAAGCTTCTCAAGCTTTAGCAAAAATTGCAACCTCAGGTCGTAAGATCTTATTTGTAGCAACTAAAAAACAAGCAAAAGACATCGTTTCTGAAAAAGCAGGAAACGTCAACATGCCCTACATTACTGAAAGATGGCCTGGTGGAATGTTAACTAACTTTGTAACGATCCGTAAAGCTGTTAAGAAAATGGCAACGATTGATCGTATGAAAAAAGACGGTACGTTTTTAACGCTTTCTAAAAAGGAACGTTTACAAGTAGATCGTTTAAGAGCTAAATTAGAGAAAAATTTAGGTTCAATTTCTGACATGACGCGTCTTCCAGGTGCTCTGTTTGTAATTGACATCAAACGTGAGCACATCGCAATCAAAGAAGCACAAAAATTAAACATTCCAATCTTTGCAATGGTGGATACAAATTCTGATCCTCGTCAAGTGGATTATGTGATTCCTGCAAATGATGATGCTTCCAAATCTATTGAAAAAATCCTTACAAATGTAACGGATGCAATTGCTGTTGGTTTAGCCACACGAAAAGCTGAGAAGGAAAGTAAAGACGCTGAAAAAGCAGCTGAGGCTCCAAAAGAAGCAAAAACTGAAGCAGCTACAGAAGTCAAGGCTGAAGTCAAGGCTGAAGTAGCAGAAAAAACTGAAGCGCCTAAAGCTAAAAAAGCAGCAGCACCTAAAGCAGCAAAAGCTAAAAAAGTAGCAAAAGCGCCTGAAGCTCCAGCAGTAGAAAACGTGGCTAAGGAAGAAAAATAACAACCTAATTATAAGTAATAAAGTAATAACAAAGTCGTTCAGGTCTTCTCACGGAAAATTTGAACGACTTTTTTTAAACAATTAAATTATGATAAAAGTAACAGCTGCAGAAGTAAATAAATTAAGACAAGCGACAGGCGCAGGAATGATGGACTGTAAAAAAGCCTTAGTTGAAGCTGAAGGCGATTTTGATAAAGCAATTGACAACCTTCGTAAGAAAGGTCAAAAAGTAGCCGCTAATAGAGCCGATCGTGACTCTTCTGAAGGGGCTGCTGTTGCAAAAATTAATGCGGATAACACTGTAGGTGTTGCCATTGTTTTAGGATGTGAAACTGATTTTGTTGGGAAAAACGAAAACTTTTTAGCATTAGCGAGTCAATTTGGAGACATTGCACTAAACCACGACTCAAAAGAAGCCTTTTTAGCGGCTGATTTTGGTGGCATGACAGTTGCCGATAAATTAATCGAACAAACTGGTGTCATTGGTGAAAAACTAGACATCAAAGCGTTTGATAAAATTGAAGCTGCTTATGTAGGTTCTTATGTACACATTAATAAAATTGCTGCCGTTGTAGGTTTATCTTCAAAAGTGGATAATGCTGAGGTCTTGGTAAAAGATGTTGCAATGCAAGTTGCCTCTATGGGTGCTACAACACTATCTTACAAAGATTTTGATCCTGCATTTATTGCTTCTGAAACTGAAGCTAGAATCGCCGTGATTGAAAAAGACAATATCGAGTTGGGCCGTTTAGGCAAAACCCTGAAAAATGTTCCTCAATACATTTCTATGGCACAATTATCGGCTGACGCCTTAGCACAAGCTGAAGATGCTGCTAAAGCAGAATTAAAAGCTGAAGGGAAGCCAGAACAAATTTGGGATAAAATTTTACCTGGTAAAATGGAACGTTTTATCTCTGACAACACAACTTTAGATCAAGAACAATGTTTATTGGATCAAAACTTTATAAAAGACGATAAAGTAAGAGTTGCAAAATATGTTGAAACTTTTGGTGATGTGTCTATCACTGGTTTT
>Ga0115565_10000906_pt1 | contig 25568 bp, 26 predicted proteins | sample COGITO_mtgs_1105_FD_87199 | JGI IMG/M metagenome (GOLD analysis project Ga0115565, IMG submission 87199) | Pelagic marine microbial communities from North Sea - COGITO_mtgs_110530 | ecosystem: Environmental > Aquatic > Marine > Epipelagic | place: Germany:Helgoland, sampling site Kabeltonne... | reverse complement strand
TTACATCTCCTAAAGATTTGCTTTGTGCTAAATAGTTGGTTGTTTTTCCGTATTTAATTTTTAGCAAAGATTTCCATACTTTTATTTGAAATTTAGTTCCTTTAGGATTTACTGTTAAATTAAAACTAGCTCTTTTTCCTTTAAAATATTCATCTAATTGCACAACACATTCTTGCAAACATTCAGGAACTGACGCTTTTAAAAGGGCATCAGAAATTGTATTATCATCTAAAACAGCAATAGATTGAATTCCATTTTTATCGCCAGTAATTTTTGCGATTCCTATAGGTGTTTTTTGGTAGGTTGTTTGTGTAATCAAGTTCGATTATTTTTTGGCACTCATTTTACAGATTTTCACAGATTGGTAACTATAAATTTTTGTTGATGGAAATTTATTTAGCATCAATTAAAAACACAAAAATTGGTATTATTTATTTGGTGAATTCGTGGCATATTTTTTTATAATTAAATCCCAAAAACAGCCTTTGAGTTTCTAGTAGTAATTTCTGCAATTTCATCAAAAGAAACATGATAAATATCCACTAATTTATCAATTACTTTGATAATATAAGAAGATTCATTTCTTTTTCCTCTAAAAGGAGTTGGCGCTAAATAAGGTGCATCTGTTTCTAAAACAATATGTTTTATATCAATTTCATTGAGGAATTTATCAATCTTACCATTTTTAAAAGTAGCAACTCCACCAATACCTAATTTCATATTGTAAGAAATGGCTTGTTTTGCTTGTGTTATAGTTCCTGTAAAACAATGGAAAATCCCTCTTAAATCATCACTTTTTTCGGTTTCTAAAACTTCAAAAATCTCATCAAAAGCATCCCTACAATGAATTACAATAGGTAACTTTTTTTCTTTCGCCCATTGTATTTGTGTTCTAAAAGCTTCTTGTTGTTGAGGTAAAAAACTTTTATCCCAATATAAATCGATGCCAATTTCGCCAATGGCATAAAAATCTTTTTTATCAATCCATTCTTTTACGTGTGCTAATTCTTCTAAGTAGTTTTCTTTTACAGATGTTGGATGCAAACCCATCATCAAAAAAACATCTTTAGGATTTTCTTTTTCTAAAGAAAGCATACTTTCTGTATACGTAGAATCGATTGCAGGAATAAAAAAACGAGAAACTCCAGCATCTTTTGCACGCTGAATCATAGCATTTCTATCTTCGTTAAATTGCTCTGAATATAAGTGAGTGTGTGTATCTGTAATCATAAAAAAGTTGATTATATCTTAACAAAATTAAGTATATAATCAACTTTACTAGAATTTATTTATTAAAATTTAAAAAATAATTTTCTTTACAATTTTGTTAGAATTGGTTTTTACCTCAAAAAGATATACGCCTTTTGCAAAATTTGGGAGTTTAATTTGTTGAGATGTGTTTTTAATTTTTCTATTTTTCATCACTTTTTTCCCACTAATCGAATAAATATTTAAGACGCCACTGTCAACTCCATTAATTATTATTGATGCTTCACTATCTTTATAAAGAATTATTTTTTTTGTTTCAGATGATGGAATATTTAATGCTTTATTTTGTATATGTAAATAAAAACGATTCTCTTCATCTTCAACCTCGTAGTCAAAAATATAAGAATTAATATCGCTTATTTTTGTAAATGTATTCTGCTTTCTATCTTCTAAAACAATATGAATATCAGATGAAATATTTGTTTTAAAAGAAAGCTTTAAATTAATTTTTGAATCGCTTTTGATACCAATAGGAATTTTATATTGGTTATCTGAAATTTCTGGTAAAAATTGAATTGCAAAAGGAATATTAGAATTATTTAAAAGTTTGGAGTATAAATACAGATTTCTACTGTCTCCATTAAAAACAGCTGCATCATAAGTAACATTTAAACCTTTTGTCATTCCGTTTTTAAAAGCAATTGTGGTTTCAGAAATAGTAGTATTATTATCAACATTTAAAACTATTTTTTGGATGGTATTTTCTTTTAAAAATAAACTTCCTGTCTGGTGTGTTAGCATGCTTTTATTTATATCTATTGTACCACCTCCATTTTTGGCTCTTAAAAAAAATCCCTGCCCAGGAGCAATGTATCTGGCTTCTAATCCATTACCCACAGGTTCATAAGAAGTTGTATTTGGATTCCATAAATAGATATTTGCAAAAGCTGGATCTAAATTATCAGCATTTTCAGTTAAAAAATTCTCATTTAAGTTTGCATTTGTATTAGCATTTATAAAAGCAGGATATGGATTACCTACTAAATTCCATTTATCATAATTATCAGAAATTGGGTAATTACTTAAGTTATCATCTTTAATAATTCCATCAAACCTTAAAAATGAGTTTGCTGTAACATTTAAAGAATACCCTTTACCAGCTAAAAAATTACCAGAATTAATAGCCCCATCTTGGTAATAAGACCAACCTTCTACACCATCTTTATGATGAAAACCAATACCTCTATTATTGTTTTGACCTTCTGCAAGAGGATTTGCTCCTGCAAAAACATCAATATCTTGGTTTTCCACAGGGCTTGAAATCATATGCCAAGTATTACCACTTACGTATCTAAAATACGTAAGTTTTTGTGGATTTGCATTAATCTGATTTCCTTTCAGAATAAAACTTCCATTTCCATTAACAAAAGATTCTACTATAATTGTGTTTTTATGATCTAAATTTTCTAAAACAGTTAAACTTGCATTTGTTTTAATAGTTAAAACTCCATCGTTCGTTAAGTTTTTTACAGTGTAACTTTGATTAAAATTGATTCTTGGTGCATTTGCTACGTCTGCTAATATTACATTGTCATTTTGTGTTGGTACTGCATTAATATCCCAATTACCTGCAGTATTCCAATCTGTACTTACTGCTCCTGTCCAAGTTGCAGTTTGCCCAAATAAACCTGTGAAATTTCCTGAAATATAAGCTTTACCAGCATCATTAAAAGTATTTGCGCCAACTGTAATATCATTATATGCAGCACCAATAATAAAGTGTATACCATCAAAATCTATAGCAGATGTGGTTTCAGGTGTATAACTATTAGTTCCTCCACCATAAAAATCATTTAATTCTCCATCTGAAGGTGCTATTTGTGCAATTTGATTCCATGTATCGTTATTATTTTTAAATATAAATGCAGTACCAGATGCAATATTTGTACCATCTAATTGCTGCACAGATGCACTTGGTGCAGATGCTATAAAAAAGTCTCCATTCAAAGATACGTTAGCACCAAAGCTACTAGTGCTAAAACCAGTAGCGTTTACTTTTTGAATTTGACTCCAAACTCCGTCTGCATTATTTACTTTAAATAAATAAACACTACTTACTCCAGTTGCACCTACTGAAATATAATTACCATATACATCAATTCCTCTATATCCAAAACTAGAATTTCCATTATCATCGCTAGCTTTTAGCTTTTGTGTTTCTGTCCAAACATCATTTACTGCATCTTTTTCAAAAACAAAAACACTTCCATTACCATTTAGTGGGTTTAAATTGTCTTCATCTGTATCATTACCACTTCCTAAAATTATGTATTTATTATACATAGCTATAGATTTGCCAGTAAAATCAAATGCTTCTCTATGATTTGGTACTAGTTTTTGAATCTGATTCCATTGATCATTTACACCATCTTTTTTAAAAACGTAAGCAGAACCAGATGCGCTTAAAGTATTGTTGCCTAATGCATCTTCGTCTTCTGAATCAGCCCCAACTACTAAAAAATCGCCATAACTATCTATGGCATTTCCAAAATTATCGCCAGCACTAATGTCTGTAGAACGTATTCTCTGAACACCCACAAAATTATCTGCACCATTATTTTTGTAAATCATTACAGAGCCAGCAATTCCCTCAAAACGTACTTCATCTAGTCTATCTTTTGGTGCAGCAATAAAAATAAAATTCCCTTTAATATGAACTGTAGTTCCAAAATATTCATCTTCACTTTGTCCAACAAACGCAGTAATTTTTTGAATATGAACCCAATTGCCATTGTTATCTTTCTTAAAAACATTTGCAGCACCAGTTTGATTGTTTTCATTAGGTGCACCAACAACAGCATAGTCACCATCTATAGAAACTGAATGACCAAATGCATGGCTAATATTTTGTACAGGTTGTTCTATAATTTGTTCACCATAATCTTGAGCATAAATTATAGAAGTAAATAATATTGCTAGAAAAGTTATTTTTTTAATCATCATTTTTATTTTTTTAAAACCCAGCTCCAGGAGCTTCAGGACTTGCAGCTTGTGCTTTTTTAGGTTGTAGAATTATATATGTACCCAATGCAGTTAATGCAAAATATTTACTATAACTTTTTATTTTTTGAAGGGCTTTTTTTCTAGTGATGTTTTCATCAGACATTTTTTAAAGTGTTTTAATTATTTTAAAATTAACTTTATTAGATAAAAGAAGTTGTTATAAATATATTTTTGAATTAATCTTTTGTATTTTTATTGAAGTTCAGTTTATATTCAATATTTTTTGATTGAAATGATAAATATGAATTCAATTTAGCTAAATATGAATTAAGTTTAGTAATAAAGTATTTTATAAAGTAATTAGAAATTGTATTTTGTAATATGTATTAAAATTTATAAATGATAACAGCCATACTTATTGATGATGAGCAAGATGCCATTGAAAGTTTAGCTTGGGAAATTAATATGTTTTGTAAAGAAATTAAAGTAATCGATTCTTTTACAAACCCAGAAGAAGCAATATCAGCAATAAATTATTTAAAACCAGACTGTGTTTTTTTAGATATAGAAATGCCTAAAATTGATGGTTTTCAGTTATTGTCTCATTTAAAATACCGAGATTTTGATTTGGTAATAACCACAGCTTACGATAATTATGCTTTAAAAGCTTTTAAAGAAAATGCCATTGATTATTTGTTAAAGCCTATAGATAATGACGATTTAATTAAAGTTGCTCACAAAATAAAAAAGAATAAAATAAATAAGCAATTAGGCTTTTCATTAAACGATTTAATACCAAAAAAACCTCATAAAACTACGAAAATAGCAGTTCCATTAACAGGGAAAACCATTTTCTTGAATATTAAGGATGTTTGTTATTGCAAATCTGATGGCAATTACACAACATTATTTTTAGAAAATGGAGGGAAATATTTATACTCAAAAAAAATTAAAGATGTTTACCAAATTTTTGATTCTGATGAAATTATAAGAGTTCACCAATCTTACCTAGTAAATATTAATTACATAAAAGAGTATGTAAAGAACGAAGGTCATTATTTAGTTTTAGAAAATAAAAAAACAATACCAGTTTCTAAACCTAATAGAGCCTATATTTTAGAAGCGATTAAAAAAATATAACTGTGTAAATGTTAGAGGCTATTAGTAAATTTTATGAGCAAAACCCATTAGGAATTTTTTCTGTTTTTATATTAGGTTTTCTTATTATTATATTAATTCAGAATATATTTTTCTATAGAATATATAAAGACAATGCCTATTTATGGTATGCAATTTATGCATTTATAATAATTGCAGATCAAACCCTTGTTAACACAAGTATATTTTATAGAGTTATTTTAAAATCTAATTTAAGCTTTGCTTATCCAATACACACAGCTTTAGAGTGGTTGTATAACAGTGCTTATTTAATTTTTGTTATCGAGTTTGGTGGATTATTTTTATTCAAAAATAAAACAGCAAAATACATTAAAAATATTGTAAAATATTTAGCAGTAATTCTTTCTGTTTTATTTGTAATAGATTTATTTTTTGATTTTTATTTGGTTAGAAAAGGCTTTCTTTTTCTTTTAGTACCTGCACTTATAATTTTAAGCATATTTATTTATTACCATCTTTTTAGAATGAAAACTGCAGTTAAATTTTATATTATAATTGGTAGTTTGGCATTTTCTATATTTTCTATTTTAGCTTTAACAAGTTCATTATTTGGAGATGGCAGTTCTTATTCTTCTTGGTTTTATTTTTATATAGGTGTTTTTATAGAAAACATCTTTTTCTCTTTAGGTTTGGCAAAAAAGCAGAGTTTAATTTTAGAAGAACGAAACGAATCTCAACAAAAATTAATAGAACAGTATAAAGAAAATTCAGCACTAAAAAACTCTATTACAGAAAGATTAGAAAAAGAAGTAGAAACTAAAACAACAGAAATTGTAGCTTTAAATAAATTGGCAGAAGAGGAAAGAATTAAACAGTTAGAACTGTCTTTCGAAAAAGAAATTGCAGAACTAAAAGTCTCATCTTTACAAAGCCAAATGAACCCTCATTTTATTTTTAATTCTTTAAATTCTATAAAGTTAAATATCATTAAAAATAACAAAGAAAATGCAGTTTATTACTTGAATAAATTCTCGAAATTAATTCGTAAAATACTAACAATTTCTAGGGAAAAAGAAGTGTCTTTACAAGATGAAATAGACACTCTAGAACTCTATGTAAGAATAGAGAATTTAAGATTCAAAAACGAAATAGAATTTATAACAAATATTGATAAAAGCATTAATTTAGAAACAATAAAAATTCCACCTTTAATTTTACAACCCTTTGTAGAAAATGCAATTTGGCATGGTTTATCTCCAAAAGAAGGAGAAAAAAAGTTGCAATTATCTATTGCTAAAACAGATTCAAATTATATAGAAATAGCAATAGAAGACAATGGGATAGGAAGAGAAAAAGCGCAAGAGTTTAAAGCGCAAAAAATGCTTAAAAGAGAATCTATTGGTTTAAAACTCACAGAAGAAAGATTAGCCGTTTTTTCCAATCATTTAAAACAAAAACATCAAATAATTTTTGAAGATTTAGAAGCAGGAACCAGAGTTATTGTAAAAATTTTTATCGATTAAAAACACTTTAAAAATCTTAAATTACTTGTTTTAAAGAAAACGTATCTTTGCACAAAATTTAGAGAATGACTTTTAAAGATTTAGATTTATCAAATCAACTACAATATGCTATTGACGATTTGGGTTTCGAAAACCCAACACCTATTCAAGAGCAAGCGTTTTCTGTAGTAAGATCTGGCAAAGATGTTGTAGGAATTGCGCAAACAGGAACAGGGAAAACTTTTGCGTATATGTTGCCAATTTTACGCGATTTAAAATTTTCGAAACAACTACACCCAAGAGTTTTGGTTTTAGTGCCAACTCGTGAATTGGTTTTACAAGTTGTAGATGAGATCGAAAAACTATCAAAATATATAAATGTACGTGTTTTAGGTGTTTATGGAGGCACAAATATCAATACCCAAAAACAAGCAATTTTACAAGGACAAGATATAATTGTAGCAACTCCTGGACGTTTATACGATTTAGGTTTAAGCAATGCTTTAAAGTTAAAATCAATCCAAAAATTAGTGATTGATGAAGTGGATGTCATGCTAGATTTAGGGTTTCGATTTCAGTTGATGAACATTTTTGAGATTCTGCCAGAAAGAAGACAAAATGTATTATTTTCTGCAACTATGACTGAAGATGTAGACGTTTTAATTGATGATTTTTTTAAAAATCCAGAAAAAATTTCTGTGGCAGTTAGTGGAACTCCACTGGATAATATTGAGCAAGTTTCTTATAATATTCCTAACTTTTTTACGAAAGTAAATTTATTGCATCATCTTTTAAGTGATAAAGAAACCTATAATAAAGTATTGATTTTTGTTGGATTTAAAAGAACTGCAGATTATTTATTTAAGCAATTAGAAGAAATTTTTAATGATGAAATGTGTGTAATACATTCCAATAAAACGCAAAATTATAGAATACGATCTATAAAACAGTTTGATGAAGGGAAAAACAGAATTTTACTGGCTACAGATGTAATGGCTCGTGGTTTAGATTTTGATAATGTAAGTCATGTTATTAATTTTGATACGCCAGACTTTCCTGAAAATTATATGCACAGAATTGGTAGAACAGGTAGAGCAGAAAAGGTTGGAAAAACCATTTTATTATCCACAGAAAAGGAGCAAGAATCTAAACTATTAATTGAAGCTTTAATGGATTATAAAATTCCAATTTTGGAATTGCCAGAAGAAGTAGAAATTTCGAAATTGTTAACCGAAGATGAGCGTCCAAAAGAAGACAGTGAGCAATCTAAAAACAGAACAAAAATAGAATATGTGCCTGGAGCTGCTTTTCATGAAAAGAGCGAAAAGAACAGTAAAACCAATCAAGGAGGTTCTTATAGAAGAGAAATTGCTAAGAAATATAAGAAACCAAAAACTAGAGGAGATAAAAATTATAATAAACGAAATAAGAAGTAGTAATGCAGATTTTAACAGCACAAGAATTGCATAATTTAGGGATGAATATAGTAGGAGAGAAGCTCGAAAAAATGGGGTACGAATTCCAAGCTATTAATAGTCAATTAAAAAGACATCCGCAATTTGTTTTGTTTAAAAAGGGCGAACCAACAATTTTTGTGTTGGTAAAAGTTTCTAATAATATTCAAAATCCAAAAGAATATGATACGATTTGGATGGAAACTTTTAAAAACCATGCAAAAAAACAAAATGCTAAAGTTTGGTTTGCAGGAGTAGGAATTGCAAATGCAGAAAGCGTGGAAAATCCTGTTTTTAAAAATCAACCTTACTATGTTGCTTTTGAAGATTTTGTAAAGATTTTGGAGTGATTTTAGAGATTAAATCCCATTTACAAACTCTAAAAATACTTGCTTGTGCTTTTCTAAATCCAAATTTCCAGAGACCGAAGTTCTTACAATATAATCTTTGTCACCTTCTTTTGTAGTTCCTTGTGTTGAGGTTGCAGGAATTGTCCAATAACAACCTTTTAATTGTCCATAACTTACACAAAACTTACTTTCGTTAGGTATTTTGGTAATCATTAAGTTGATTAATTTTAAATTTAGTGCTCTTTTATATGTTTCTCTTTCAGCATCTGTATTTCCTTTTGTTGGTAAATCCAAAGAAAAAACAGAAGGTGTAAAACTCTGATTAGCCAATTTTTCCGAAACAAAATTAATTTTTGCTGCTGGTAATTTTTCTTGAATAAAAGTTACAAATTCACGTGTATTTTTATAAGCGTCTGCAATTCTTTGATTCATAGAAGGCAATTGTTCTGCCAATATTTCCATTTGATGATCAGTAGCTTCATTATCGCAAAGTTGTAAATGTATTGCTATTTTTTTCATCAAACTGTCAGTTTTATCATTCCCAACACAATAACCAGCAGTACATTTTCCACCACTTGGAAATTTAGAACCACTTGCATAAGAAATTGTTTTAACTTCAGCTAAAATTTCGCCTTCACCTAAAAAATGAACATTTGGGCAAAAAGTTTGGTCTAAAATAAAAACAGGTTCAATTGCATTTTTACCTTTTTTTGTGATGCGTTTTTTACTTAAAACGTTTTTTAAATCCATCAAATTTGGTACTTCAACTCTTGGATTTGTTGGTATTTCTGCAATGATAAAAGGTACAGCATCTTCATCAGCAATTTTACTTAAAACAGTTTCAATACTTTTTACCATGTCATTATTTCCATCAACAGGTAAATCTACTATTTCCACATTTTTAAGACAAGCAGCAACACGTCTTGCTTGGTCGTTTGTACCTCCATAACAGTTTGGTGGCACAATAAATTTTATGGCTTTTTCTGGGTAATTTTCTTGTGCATCATGAATTAAACCCATCATAATTGCATATTGAATCGATAAACCACTTGAAGCAACCAAAGGATTTATGTTTGTTTTAGTAATTTCTTTGATCGATTCTAAAACATTTTTTTTGTTGTTTAAAACATCGATTTTTGGAATATTAAAAGCATCATTTTTAACCAAAAATTGTAATGCAACTAAAGAATTTGAAGGCGTCATTGCAATGGTTTCTCTTCTTCTTACATGTTGTATGTCAGAAATATATTTTTCGTTTTCCTTTCCATTAATATATAAAATGCTTCCTAAATTAGTGTCTAAATTGATGAAAAAATCAATATTTGAATTGTTGTCAAAAGAAAAAATATTTTTTGTTGATGAGATAAAAATAGTAGTTCCATCAAATTTAGTAAAGCTATTTACGTCATCAATTTTTTGCATTTCAAAATTGTAACCATAAATTTCTCTGATGATTTTTGAATCAAAAAAACTAGGGAGTTCGTCAGTATATAAAATTTGAGTTTTTTTATTCTCTAATAAATTGGTTCTTAAAATTGCTAAAACAGGCATTGTTTTAGACGAAAAACTAATTACATTTTCAGGTTTTGTGTTATTTAAATTCGCAATTGCCCATTCTAAAACACAAGATAAAGGATGTCCTAAACGAATATAATCGTAAGCAGTTGGTAAATTTTTAAGCGCAGAAATTTCTGAATTATTCTCCTTAAATAATTCTTCATATTGATTTAAAAAATCGGTTTTAGCCAATTCTTCATTGTAAATATCTAATCTATGTGTAGTTAAGTTTAGCCAATCTTTTGGCATGTTTTTCAACACATTTTTTATGTAATTCAGCATCTTATTTTCTTGCATATTTCTCAACTTATAATAAGATTCAAAGATACAATAACTAGATTTTCTCTAATTTATAAAGAAGTTAAATATTACTTATTTAATTTTAATAAACTAAAACAAAAAACAGCCATTCGTTACGAAATGGCTGTTTAAAAACTAATTCAAATATTTTTTTAAATTTTACGTAAATAAATGTCTCCACTAATCGTATTTAATTTTAAAGAGGCAGTTCCTTTATTAATTGTTGTAATTATTTTAGAACCATAACCTTGTTTTTTATTGGTATTAAAATCGATATCCAAATCCGAATAAACGCCTCCAGTTAATGTTTTTGCTTCTAGTTTTGCATCAGAAACATACACATCAATATCACCACTAATAGTTTTTAAGTGCATCTCTTTAGAGTGTTTTTTTACAGTGATATTTCCACTGATTAATTCTAATTTTAAAATCCCAATATAGGTTTCAGTTGCTACATCACCAGAAATACTTTTTACTTTTAGCTGCATATTATTCGGAACATAAATCACGTAATTCACAATGTTACTATGGCTTTCTTTATAATTGATGTTCTTTTTTTCACCATCTTCATCATCACAATCTGAGGTATAATAGCTTCTATATTTTTTAAAATAATCTCCATATTCTGATGTTACTTTATAAGTTTCGCCAATTTTATCAGTTTTTAAAGAAAAATAATCATTGTGCTCATTATCATCTAAATTTACAGTTGCTTCCACAGAAATTTCGTTTTTATTCCAGTTTTTAATGATAATATTGCTGGCAAATTTTAGGTTTACATACACATTTTCAATGCCATTTGCTTTGGTGTTTTCTTTAACTTTTTTTTGTGCAGTTAGGTTGTTAAAAGACAATAACAAGCCTATGAATAAGAATAAACTTTTCATTTTTAAGATTTTTAAATTGTGTGAATTATTGTTGAATTATGCTGTTTAGTAAAATAAATATTACCTTAGTTTCTTGTGAGATTTCTCCTATCGTCGAAATGACAAACGCTATATTTGTCACAGAAAATTACTTTTTACGAAGATAAATATTTCCCATAGAAGATTTTATGTAGATTTTTACGCCACCATTATTTAGTTTAGAGACAATGCTTTTTCGATTACTAACCTTTGGCATTCCTTTTTTCTTTGGAGTTTCAAAATCGAAATTTGTGTACACAGTTCCTTGTGTTTTAAGCTCCAAATCTGCATCTGTATTTGCAGGAATTGCAATATCAATTTCAGAAACAGAACTGCTAATTGTTATTGGCGATTTCTGGCTCACTTTATCAAAATCGATATCAATTTTACCAACACTTGTATTTGCAGTAATTGGTCCTGTAACATTTTTCATTTCTATCCTGCCAACATTGGTTTCAGCTTCAACTTCGCCAGTAAAACCCTCCATATAAATGGAACCCATGTTTCCAGCATCTACAGCAATATTTATGTTTTTTGGCAATCTTATATACATGCCTCTTCGTTGTAAATAAGATTTTAAATCGGTAACAAATAAAGTGGTCCCTTCTTTAGATATTGATAATCCATAGCCATTGGTATCGTCTTTTCCACCAGGATAAACTGCTGTTAACCCTTTTCTCTTATCTTCTTTTGATGCAGATTTTGGGGAATGATTATCAAGATTATCATAAAAAGAATCTAAATTTTCATTTTGACTACTTCTTTTTCCTTCCGAAATAATTAATTCTTGAGAACTGCCAATTTCTAGTCTTATAGTTGTATCAGATGATAAAACTACTTTATCAATTCCAGATAATGAGTATTTAAAATCCTTTTTTTGTGCAGATAGTATTGTGCTAAAAAATAGTAATAAGATGAATATTTTTTTCATGATTTTCTGTGTGCTACATTTGGTGCAGCATCTTTTTTTATAATAATGTTGATAAATTTAATTCTAATTGTTGTTTTACGTATTGAGGAGTTTCCTCGTTTTCGAGCATTTTTTCCATGGGTTTAATGGCTCTTTTTTCTTGAATTTTCGATAAAATAGTAATCAATTCTATTTGAACTGTTGTGTTTTTATCGGTTTCCAAGCTTTTAATTAAAGCATCTCTAACTAGTATTTCTGATGAAAATTTAGACAACGCTTCTGCTGCAGCTAAACGTACGTTTGTATTTTTATCAAAAAATAATCGGTTAATTAATGCTTCAATAATTTTAGTGTCTTTATGGGTAAAATCTTCTGCGTTTGTAACTGCTAAAATTCGTTTACTTGCAGAACTATCTTCTAATAATGTTAAAACTTCTGCTGTATTTTTTTCTTTTGATGATAAAGTGTTTGGTTGATATTTCCCTAACAAAAAAGCACTAAACACAATTAAAATACTAGCTGCTACTTTTATAAAAGTTTTCCAATCTGTTTTCGGTTTTAAAGAAATTGCTTTTGTTTCATTTTCGGCTATTTCTTGTGTTAACATTTTATCGAAATTGAACTTTAAATTAGCAGAAGGTAATTCTAATTCATCCTTTTCTAGAATTGATAAAAAAGATTTTAATTCTGTTAATTCTTGTTGACAATTGGTACAACTTTTTAGATGTTTCTCTATTCCAGACTTTATTTTTTCTGATAAAGATTCCTCTAAATATTCAGGTAATTTATGTTGTATTTCTTTACAGTTCATCATATTTATTTTTGAAAATAGATTTCCTTTAACTTTTTTAAGGCTCTATGCACTTTTACCTTTACTGCATTTTCTGAACTGCCAATTATTTCTGCAATTTGCTGATATTTTATTTCTTGAAATCTGTGCATCACAATTAATTCTCTATCAGAATTTGACAATTTTAACAATGCTTTTTGTAAATGATCTAATTCTTCTTGTTTGCTATCGGAAACTATTTTTTCATTAGATTCCAGTTTGTCATCATCAATAATAATAGAGCGTTCTTTTTTTGTTTTTTGATAATGGCTTGAAAAAATGTTACGTGCAATTGTATAGATCCAAGCTGCAAAATTCCCATTATTATAAGAGTTTCTATATTTTATCACTTTTATAAAAACTTCTTGTGTTAAATCTTCACTAACCATTTTATTTTGAGTCATTTTTTTGAAAAAATTATAGATTCGCACATGATATCTTTCAAAAAGAATCGTCATCAATTCTAATTTACCAGTAGCAATTGCTAACATTATTTCTTCGTCAGTTTCTTGTTTCAAGGTTGGTTTGGTTGGTTTCTATTGTTAAAACCATCAATTTACAAAAAGGTTACATTTTTTATAAAAATTTTTCTGAAAAAGAAAAATTGTGTAATTGTTTAATTGTGTAAATGTTGAATGTTGGGTATAAAAAAACTCAAGCAAAAAGCTTGAGTTTTATGAAAAGTATTAAAAATTTAGCGATTATTTTTGTTTCGCTAATAAATCTCTAATTTGTGCCAACAACTCTTCTTGAGTTGGGCCTTTTGGAGCTTCTGGTTTTGCTTCTTCTTTCTTTTTAGTAGCATTTACAGCTTTTACAATCATAAACATTACAAAAGCAACGATAATAAAATCGATAACATTTGTTAAGAAATCGCCATATAAAACAGCAACTTGCCCAACAGTTTCTCCAGCATCATTTAAAGTGCCTTCTTTAACTATCCATTTTAATTTTTTAAAATCGGCTTGAAATATTAAGCCAATTAAAGGAGAAACGATTCCTCCAGTAAATGAAGTTACTACTTGTTTAAAAGCAGCACCCATAACAAAACCTACTGCAATATCTATAAGGTTTCCCTTCATTGCAAAGTCTTTAAATTCTTTAAGCATTCCCATAATATTTGTTTTTAATTGATTGTTAGACTGCGAAAATACTAAAATTTAATTAAGTCTTTAACACTTTTTTAACACGTGGAGAAATTCCTGTTAAAGTTTCATAAACAATTGTTTCAGAAACTTTGGTAATATGTTCAATCATTTCTTGGCTATTAAAAACAATTACTTCATCACCTTCATTACAATCAATTTTGGTAACATCAACCATAATCATATCCATACAAACATTCCCAATAATTTTTGCTTTTTGATTGTTGATGAGTACATACCCTTTTTTATTCCCTAATTTTCTAGACAATCCATCTGCATGACCAACAGGAATTGTGGCAGATTTACTTGCCTTTTTTGCAACAAAAGCTCTGTTATAACCAACAGTTTCTCCTGGTTTAATATAATGGATTTGAGATATAATAGATTTTAAATTGTGTGTATTTTTAAGTTGAGCAGTTTCTTTTTCTTCATTTCCAAAACCATACATTCCAATACCAATTCTAACCATATCAAACTGTGCCTGTGCATAATTTACAACACCAGAAGTATTTAAAATATGCAACATAGGTTCATAGCCTAAATGTTTGTAGAATTGCTGAGCAACGTATGCAAAATTATTTAGTTGATTGATGGTAAACTCTTGCTCTTCTAAATCTTCACTTGCTGCTAAATGAGAAAAAATGGATTGTACTTTTATGTGGTTTGTTTCCTTTAATTCTGATATTATTTTAGGAATATCTGTATGCCAAAAACCCAATCTGTTTAAACCTGTATTAAATTTTAAATGAATAGGATAATTCATTAAAGGCGCTTCATCTGCTAATTTTAAAAAAGCGTTAAAAATCTGAAAATTGTACAGATTTGGCTCTAATCTATAAGTTACAATATCCTGTAAATTTTGAATATGAGGATGTAAAACTAAAATTGGAGTGTCAATATTTGCTTCACGAATTGCAATACCTTCATGTGTGTAGGCAACTGCAAAATAATCTACTTTATCTTGCAAAAATTCAGCAACTTTTACGCCATCAGAACCATACCCAAAAGCTTTTACAACAGCTAAAATTTTGGTTGTAGGATTTAACTTTTGCTTAAAATAATTTAAATTATGGACTAAAGCATTTCCATCAATTTCTAAAACAGTTACGTGGTTATTCATGGCATGCTGAACTTGATTCAGTATCTTTTAGATTATTTATTCGACTTTATTTTTAAATTTACTTGAGGATCAGCCGAGTTTGGTTTAGAATCTATTAGATTAGATTCACTATTTTTTTTCGCCAAAGCAATTTCTTCCTGCTTTTTTTTATTCGCTTTAAAATAAGCAGCTCTACTTAAAGGTTCATATTCTTGCGTTTCTCCAAGCATTACTAATTTATCATTTTGCGCTTTTCTAAAACTATAATGTGCCAAATTACCTGTGTGTGTGCAAACTGCATGCACTTTAGTCACATATTCTGCTGTTGCCATTAAAGCTGGCATGGGTCCAAAAGGATTTCCTTTAAAATCCATATCTAAACCAGCAACAATTACGCGAATTCCTCTGTTGGCCAAATCGTTACAAACAGCGACAATTTCATCATCAAAAAACTGCGCTTCATCAATACCAACAACATCTACATTGGTTGCCAATAATCTTATATTCGATGAGACAGGTACAGGAGTTGAGCGAATTCTATTATCATTATGCGAAACTACTTCCTCATCATCATAACGTGTATCTACAGCAGGTTTAAAAATTTCTACGCTTTGTTTTGCAAATTGTGCACGCTTTAAACGCCTAATTAATTCCTCTGTTTTTCCAGAAAACATAGAACCACAAATTACTTCTATCCAACCAAATTGTTCTGTATGATTTACTGTATTTTCAAGAAACATTTTGTAATTTTAAGCGTTATAATATTGTAAATTTTTGTAATTTTCAACGTTTACAAATTTATAAATAATTAGTAGTATAATTTAATTTCAAGGTACAACTTATGCACAAAAAGTTAGAAGCAGACTTAATTAGTTTAGCACATAGTATTTTACAGATGAAAAATAAAGATAATGTGTTTTTGTTGAAGCAAAAATCCAAAGAAATTTATGAAAAACTATCTGTTTTGGCATTTGTAGAAGAATATGTAAACTCCACACCTGGTTTAAAGCAAACAAAAACTGAATTGTTAGAAACTGTGGATAAAGCTTTTGCTTTAAAAGAAGAGGTTTTAAAAGTGCAAACTGAACCTAATAAAAAGGAACTGAAACCTGAGCAACATAAAGAAGAAAATGTATTGTATAATTTGGTTGATGAATCAAAAGAGGTTCAAAAAGAAGAAAATAAAAAAGCTATTAAATCAGATGATAATCCTGAATTAGATGATGAGAAGCCAAAACAAGATCAACATAAGGAAATAATAGAACAACCTTTTGACGAATTGGAGGGAATTATGTTTTCGAAAGAAATTCCGCCAAAATCTGTGGAAGATGAAGTAAATTCAGAAGAAGTTCCTGAAATTAAATCGGAAGAAATTCCAGAAAATAAATTAGAAGAAGCTCTTGAAAAAGAAAAAGAGATGTTGAAAGAGGTTCAGCATAAAAAAGAAACACTTACAAATTTGGAACAAGAAAGTGATGTTGTAAAAGTTGAAGTTCGAAAAACAATGTCTTTAGAAGAAGAATTACAAGATATTGTTTCTGTGGATTTTATGGCAGATTTGTTTGAAAAAGCTCCATCAAAATCTTTAAATGATCGATTGTCAGGCAATATCCAAATTGGTTTAAATGATAGAATTGCGTTTGTAAAAAACCTTTTTAATGGCAACCAAGAAGATTATAACAGAGTAGTTTCTCAATTAAATACGTTTAAATCTGAAACTGAAGCTAAAAACTTTATCAATTCTATGGTAAAACCAGATTATAATTGGTCTGAAAAGGAAGAGTTAGAAACACGTTTTATGGAAATTATTGAACGTAAATTCTCATAAAGTTGTGTAATTGTTGATTCGTTTAACTATTTAATCGAACTAACGTTAATATTAAAAAGCGATAACGTTAAAGGCAATTTTACAATTTTAACTCTAAAAAATTCATCTTTTAAAAAGCTACAGAATTTTACACAATTACACATTTAAACAATTACACCCTTTGAAACCAATACTAATTCATACTCATTTTCATAAACGTAAAACAGGCGTTACAAGAAGTATCGAAAATGTGCTTCCTTTTTTTGCTGATGAATTTGAAACCTATGTATATGGTTCCAATATTGATGGAAATCACATAAATACATCAAAATTGAAAAAAATATTATTTTCTTCGGATGTAAAAACTGTTGTGCATTGTCATAGAAATAATGAGATTTTACGAATGCTATTCTATCGATTTCTAGGAGCAAAATTTTTATTAATAGCAACAAGACACGCAGAAACAAAACCATCTGGGTTAACGCTATTTTTACTTAAAAAAGCAGACAAAGTAATCACGCTTATTAAAAGTATGAGTAATAATTTAGGGATTGAAAATACCATTGTTGGTCATGGAGTTAAAGTACACGAATTTGTGCCAAAGTCTACTAAAAAGTTGCCAAATATTGCTCAAAAGAACATTATTTTAAACGCAGGTAGAATACGAAAACAAAAAGGACAACTTGTTTTATTAGAAGCTGCAAAGGTTTTAAAAAACCATAAAAATTGGGCATTGGTTTTGGTTGGTAAAATAGATAAACCAGAATTTTCAGAGGAATTAAAAGCGATTGTCAAAAAACACAAACTAGAAAATCAAATTTATTTTATAGATGAAACAAGGGATATTATTTCCTATTATCAAGCTGCAAAAATTGTGGTTGCACCAAGTTTTTCGGAAGGTTTTTCTTTGGTAACTGCAGAAGCTATGAGTTGCGAATGTTCTGTAATTGCCTCAGAAAATGTAGGGGTTCATTCAGAAATTATTACACATGCTAAAAATGGCTATTTATTTGAAGCTGGCAATGTAGTAGAATTGAAAACCCTTTTATCAAAGTCCATTGAAGGTGAAATTCAGCATTTAGGCAAACAAGCAAGAGAAGAAATATTACAAAATTGGAGTGCAAAAAAAGAAGCAGAAAGTTTAATTAAAGTATATAAATCAAAATTAAAATAAAGTAAAAATGAAAAAAATAGCAGCAATTATTACTACGTTATTATTTACCTCAATTTCAATAAATGCACAAAAAATTGAAATGAAAAAGGTTTTCGGAGGTTATCAATTTACTCAAAGTGAAAAAACCATCAATGCCAATCAAATGCAAGAAATTATGAAAGGTAATCAGGAAGCTTTAGAGTTGATAACATCAGCAAAAAAAAATCAAACTTGGGCAATGGTTTTAGGAACTGCTGGTGGAGCATTAATTGGTTACCCTTTGGGAACTGCAATTGGTGGTGGAGATCCAGAATGGGTTTTAGCTGGAGCAGGTGTAGCTTTGATAGCAATTTCAATTCCTATTGTTAAAGGTTTTAATAAAAAAGCAAAAAATGCTGTTGAATTATACAATGCTGATGTTACTTCTAACGCATATAATTTTAATCCGTCTTTTAACTTTAATATTAAAGGAGCTAATTTAGGATTAACGATGAGTTTTTAGCAAAAAGTAAATGAGTTGTAACAAAATTACTTGGTTCTCGTCTTAAAAGAAAACCAAGTAATATGAAACTATTTACAACAATTGTATGCGCATTTTTTATGGTAAGTGCTTTTGCACAAGAAACTACCTTTAAAAAATTTTACGAAAATCATCAAGAGCAATCTGCTTTTTCAATTAATTTATCTGCTTCTTTTGCAGGTTCTTTTTTAAGTGATGATGATAATCACGATTTAAAAAAACTACTAAAAAAGTCGGGCGATTTTAAATTAATGGTCTTTAATAATGAAGATGCATCCGTTTCTAAAGATTTTAAAAAATACTTAAGAAAAAACAATTTAAAAACGATGGCTCGTGTAAAAAGCGATAAAAGTAGAGCATCATTCTACATTTTAGAAAAAAATGACAGAATTAAAGAAATTATTCTACAAGCCAAAAGCGATGAAAATCAATTAGTTTTATTCGGAATAAAAACCGATATCACTCCAGAAGAATTGGCAGAAATGATGGATAATTCCGATATAAATATCACATCAGATTAAACCAAAAATAGGCAGCTTTAATTTCTCATAAGAGTTTTCCCCTTTGGGGAATTAAAGGGGCATTTCTTTCAGTTTTTGAATAACTTTTTTACTATTTCCAATAAAAATTTCATCATCAACCAAAAAAACAGGACGTTTTAAAAACGTGTATTCTTCTAAAAGAAGTTTTTTAAAATCACTTTCAGACAAGTTTTTATCTTTCAAACCCAAGGAAGCGTACAATCTTGCTCGTTTGTTAAATAAAGCTTCATAACTATTGGAAAGCGCATACATTTCAGCCAATTCATCAGCAGAAATTGGGTTCGATTTAATTTCACGTCGCTCAAAACCATCTGTATTTACTTCTTTTAAAATTCGTTTACAGGTATCACAAGTTTGCAAAAAATATACTTTCTTCATTTTTATTAAATTATATTTACATCACCAAAATTATACATAAAAAATGGAAAATCATTTTGAAATTTTAAGAAAAGCAAGAGCACTTACATTTAAAGAGTTAGAAGGTTTAACATTAGAACAACTTCATAAAATTCCAGATGGTTTTAAAAATAATATTGCTTGGAATGTGGCACATTTGGTGGTTACACAACAATTGTTGCATTATAAATTATCGGGTTTAGACTGTTTGTGTCCAGACGAATTAATTGAAGCACACAAAAAAGGAACGTTTCCAACTAAAACTTTTACAGAAGAAGAATTCGAAGAAGTAAAAGAATTATTTATGGGTTTACCAGACACTTTAGAGGAAGACTTTAACGCAGGAATTTTCGAGAATTATACAGAATATCCAACAAGCACAGGCGTTTTAATGACTTCTATGGATATTGCAATTCCGTTTAATAATTTTCACGAAGGCATTCATTATGGCATTATAAGATCTATTAAAAGATTTTTGTAGTCGTATTATTTGAAGCTATTTCCAGCTTTCAGCACTCGCTTTTTTTGCCTGAAAAAGGCAAAAAAGAGCTCAAACAAATGCTTCAATCTGGGCTAAACTCGTTTGCCAGCTTTTAGGGAAGTAAAAAAATGGTCTAAAATTTAAGAAATGAAATTCAATACCAAAACAATTCACGGAGGTCAAAAACCAGAAGAAGCTACAGGTTCTGTAATGCCTCCAATTTTTCAAACATCTACTTTTGCACAAACCAGTCCAGGAAAACACAAAGGTTATGGGTATGCAAGAGGAGCAAACCCAACAAGAACAGCTTTAGAAAACAGCTTGGCAGCCATAGAAAATGGCACAAATGGTTTTGCTTTTGCATCTGGAATGGCTGCTATAGATGGTGTTTTAAGATTGTTAAAACCTGGTGATGAAGTGATTGCTGGAGACGATTTGTATGGAGGAACGTATAGAATGTTTACGCAATTATTCCAAAAATATGGTTTAGAGTTTAGTTATGTAAACATGAATGTTGTAGAAAACGTAACCAATAATATCACACCAAAAACAAAATTAATTTGGATTGAAACGCCTACAAATCCATTGATGAAAATTGCAGATATTCAAGCAATTTCATCAGCAGTAAAAAACACAAATACCAATATTTTAATTGCTGTAGACAATACTTTTGCAACGCCATATTTGCAACAACCTTTAAATTTAGGCGCAGATATTGTAATGCATTCTGCTACAAAATATTTGGGAGGGCATTCAGATGTAATTATGGGTGCTTTAATTGTAAAAGATGAAAAGCTGGCAAAAGAGATTCATTTTATACAATTTGCAGCAGGTGCAATTGCTGGTCCAATGGATTCTTTTTTAGTTTTAAGAGGTATTAAAACCTTACATATTAGAATGCAAAGACATTGTGAAAACGGAAAAGCAGTTGCTAATTTTCTAGAAAATCATCCAAAAGTAGGGAAGGTTTATTTTCCAGGATTAGAGAATCATCCAAGTCATAAAATTGCCAAAAAACAAATGAAAGATTTTGGAGGAATGGTTTCTTTCAAATTAAAAAACGAAAGTAAAGAAGCAACCTTTCAATTTTTAGAAAACACAAAATTGTTTACGTTGGCAGAATCTTTAGGAGGTGTTGAGAGTTTGGTCAATCATCCTGTTACTATGAGTCATGCTTCAATTCCAGAAGAAGAACGTTTAAAAATAGGAATCACAGATTCTTTAATACGCTTAAGTGTTGGTATTGAAGATATCGAAGATTTATTGGCAGATTTAGAGCAAGCTTTGTGCGTGTAAACGTTTATTTATATTTTCAGACCTCACAGGTGTTTAAAACCTGTCAGGTCTTTTAATTGAATTAAAATTTGGTTGAAATTCCCTTCTGTTATTTCTCTTTTTAAGATTAAAATAAACAAGAGAACCAATTATTGGGAAAAAGAGCACTATACAAATCCAAAGAATATTGTAAATTTTGTATCTAAATGTGGTTTTTGAAATATCAACAATTGCTTGCAACCATAAAATTGCAATCAAAGCTATTAGTCCATAAAGCATAAAATTCTCCATGATTGCTTTGTTTTTTATTCAACTTTAAAAGACTCTTCAATAAAGAAATTAGCTCTTAATTCTAAATTATTAATCACTTCGTGATATATTATTTTTTCAGCTAATTGTTTTTTTAGATAACTTCCAGTATCCCATTTATTGTTTTTATTTTCATCAATAATTGCTCTTACAGTATATTTTTTGGGTTCTAATAAATCAAAAACAATTTTTGTGGAAGAGTTTATAAACTTACGTTCAATTAATTTGTCTAATTTGTTTCCAGAGTAAATTTCAATAATTAAATTTTTAGAATTTACATTGTTAACATTCAATGTAATTCTTGCATAATCATCTATTTGCTTTGTGCCAAAACTATAAGCTAGTGTATCATTTTGTATTCCGAAAACATCTTCAAAAGCAGCAGGAAAAGCTTTAAAACGATATTTTTCTTTGGGTTGTTTTTCGAAAATAAAACCTATTTTATTCTCCTTATCAGAAACCAATGTTCTGTAATTTACAGCGATTGTATCTTTATCAACTAAATTAATTTTAGTCGTATCAATTTTTATAATTGGGTTGTTGCTTTCTACATAAAACGTGTCTCTAAAATGTAAAATACTTTTTATGGAAGAATTTAAAACAAGAGAATCTAACTTATTCTTTCTTAATCTTACAGTTAAGGTGTCTAAAAACTCTCTGTTAGAAACTGTAAAATTTAAAGAATCTGCCTCAAAAGGTGTAAACCAATAATTTAAAGTGTCTTTATCAACCATAAATTTAGAGACACTTTTAAAATCTTTTGGTACATCAGACAATAAATTTATTTGCATATCTTTTCCATCACCATCAAAACCAAACTCAATTTTACCTTTAGTAACTTCTTTACCTCTGGCAAATTCATAAGGCTGGTTTTCTTTGAAAAGAATAATAGGTTTTTTTAAAATGCTGTCTCTTGGTAATTGAATTGTGTCTGAATAAAAACCAATTTTATCGGTTTTAGGATCAAAAATATAATCTTTGATACCTTCTTTTAAAGCCAGTAATAAATACTTGCCTTTTCTAAGATTTGTAAACTGAAAACCAACAGTATCTATATTATTAGTTACGTAATTTGGCTTTTGTTTGTAGATGATAGAATCGTTAAAAGAGCTATCTAGTCTATATAATAAAACGCTAACATCTTTAGGTTTTTCTTGCAGAATAGCGTCTTTTATAGTTCCTGAAGTATCTAAAGAATCGATATAAGTTCCTGTGGAAAAAACATATTTAAAGTTTTCTAGAATATTACTTTCATTGTTATCCTCTACAGCATTTCCAAAATTAAAAATGTAAGTTGTATTAGCTTTTAAAGTATCTAGAATTTCAATTTTAATTTCTTTACTCGCAGTTCCTTGTGGCGAAATTATTGGTGGACTTTTCATGGGTGGCGAAACCACCAATTGCTTATTAACGTCCTTGAGTTTTATAAACTCATTAAATTCTATTGTTATTTCTTTTTTATCAAAATTTATGGTTTCGTTGGGTGGTTTTGCAACCACAAACATGGGCGCATTTTCGTCTTTTGGACCACCATCTGGTCTGCCAGTTCTGGCACAATTGGTTACAAAAACGAATGTTATCAACAAAAAAAGAAATCTGAAAACTATTTTCACAAAGTAAATTTTACACAAATTAACGATTATTTTTCGAATATAAAATTATAAAATTCATTCTGTATACGCCATTGTTAAAATACTTATTTTACAATTTTCTGCCTTTTGAAATTCTTTTGCACAAGCCTCTAAAGTTGCGCCAGTTGTAATTACATCATCAATTAACAAAATATGTTTGTTGTTAAATTTTGCTGGATTTTTCAAATAAAATTTAGTGTCTAAATGATTAAAACGCTCAAAACGAGATTTAAATGTTTGTGTTTTTGTTGATGAAATCCTGACAAGTTCATTATGTATAAAAGGAATTTTTAAGTAAAAACGTATTCTTTCGCCAAATTTTGTAACTTGATTATAGCCTCTTTCTCTTAGTTTTTTAGGATGTAAAGGCACAGGAATTATAAAATCGACGTTTTTAAATTCTTCATTTTCTGCAAGCATTTCTCCTAGCCAATTACCAAAGAAAACACCAATATCTTCATTGCCTTTGTATTTTAAATCGTGAATTAATTGCAACGTACTTCCTTTTTTTCTGTAAAATAATAAAGCAAACCCTTTTTCAATGAAAATACTTCCATAAAAAGTTTGAGTTACTTTATTATCTGTATAGTCTTGAAAATTAGTGAGTGGCAAATCATGTCTGCAAAGTGTGCAGAGTGTGTTTTCGTTTTCAATTAAATTGGCATTGCAAACAACACACAATTTAGGATAAAAAAGATGGAATAAGTCTTTTAAAAGAGTCATCTTTACAGAACATTTTTTTAGAAATATAAGTAATAAACAACAAAAATCGATTGTCTAACAGAATAAATTTTTTTAAAGAAGCTATCAAAAACATTAAAACCTTAGGCACAGTTGCACCAAGTTCAAGGTTTTTGTCGAGAAAAATGTTACGTAAAATCGATTTTACAAAAGCTGAGATTATAGTAGAATTGGGGCCAGGAAATGGCGCAATTACCAACTATATTTTAGAAAGTTTAGCACCGAACGCAAAACTAATTTGTTTTGAAATTAATGATAATTTTTATCATCAATTAAAAAAAATAAAGCACCCACAATTAATTGTTATAAAAGCTTCCGCAGAAAAAATAAAAGAAGAGTTAACAAAACTAAACATCAGTAAAGTACCTTATATTATTTCCAGTTTGCCACTTACCATTATTCCTGAGGAAGTTTCCGATGAAATTCTACAAAAATCTTATGACATTTTAGAAAATAAAGGAACATTTATTCAATATCAGTATAGCTTAACGTATTATAAAAAATTAAAAAAAGTTTTTAGAGAAGCTATTTTATTAGAGTTTGAGCCGCTAAATATTCCACCAGCATTTATTTATCAGTGTAAAAAAGTCGAGTAATTTTTTTCTTGAAAAACTTCTGTAAACGTGTATATTTGCGCTCATTATGGCAAAACAAGAAGATCAGTTTAAAAAAGTTTTATCGCACGCAAAAGAATATGGTTATGTATTTCAGTCTTCTGAAATTTATGATGGTTTAGCAGCGGTTTACGATTATGCTCAAAATGGAGTTGAGCTAAAGAAAAATATTAGAGATTATTGGTGGAAAGCAATGGTGCAAATGCACGAAAACATTGTAGGTATTGATGCTGCAATTTTAATGCACCCAACTACTTGGAAAGCTTCAGGACATGTAGATGCTTTTAACGATCCTTTAATAGATAACAAAGATTCTAAAAAACGCTACAGAGCAGATGTTTTAATAGAAGATTATTGTGCTAAAATTGAAGGCAAAATAAATAAAGAAGTAGACAAAGCTGCAAAACGTTTTGGAGATGCTTTTGATAAAGAAGAATTCTTAGCCACCAATGGACGAGTTGTTGGGTATCAAGAAAAAATAAAATCGATTTTAGCAAGAATGGGCAAATCTTTAGCCAGTGAAGATTTAGACGATGTTAAACTATTGATTGAAGAATTGGAAATTGCAGATCCTTTAACAGGTTCTAAAAACTGGACAGAAGTGAAGCAATTCAACTTAATGTTCGGTACAAAAATTGGAGCATCCGCAGAAAATTCTACGCAAGTTTATTTACGACCAGAAACTGCACAAGGAATTTTTGTAAACTTCTTAAATGT
>Ga0115565_10000905_pt1 | contig 25569 bp, 24 predicted proteins | sample COGITO_mtgs_1105_FD_87199 | JGI IMG/M metagenome (GOLD analysis project Ga0115565, IMG submission 87199) | Pelagic marine microbial communities from North Sea - COGITO_mtgs_110530 | ecosystem: Environmental > Aquatic > Marine > Epipelagic | place: Germany:Helgoland, sampling site Kabeltonne... | reverse complement strand
GGCTTTAACTACATCGAAGCTAACTTACCTGCGATGGTTTCGAGTATTGCGCCTGCCGGCAACAAAGGCAGCGCGATGGGAATTTACGCAAGCTTTCAGTTTTTTGGCGCGTTTATTGGCGGCGTTATCACCGGCGTTCTCAATCAGTGGTTTGAACCTGCGCAGGTGTACATATTTTGCTTGCTAGTGATTGCGTTGCTTGCTTATTTAGTGAAAGGCATGGCCTGGATAGAAAAAACACAGCGCTTTACCATAGCGGTTCCGCATGTGGTGGATATCTCAAATAGTGAGACTTTGCACTATTTCGAACGCGAAATACGCAACATTGAAGGTATTCAAGAAGCATCATTTGACGTCAATCGACGGGCAGTCTATCTAAAAGTGGGGTACGCAAATTTTGATGTAGCCAAAGTGCATGACTTATTCAGCTATTATGCTGATAGGAACCAAGCTACACTTTAATAGTCCTACTTATATGGACTAAGCAAACATACATAATGTTTGCTCAGCAACAAAACAATACTTGTTGCGATTCAAATATGCGCTAGTATCAACTCACAAGATGTCACCAAAAATTATACCAAAAGGGGTAACATAACCCTCACAATCGGCCTGACCAAAAATGGAGTATCGATGAATCAAAAATGGTCCTCGTTTTTACTAATAGCGGTAATTTCGCTAGCGGCGGGTGCTGCGAGTCTTTTTGCTTTTACGCAAACAAACAATACTTCGGTGCCAGGCGCTGCGTATGAGTGCTCTGGCCTTAAACTAGACGAAGTTAATGCAGAATTTCTTACCAAAGAAGAGCAATTGGCGTTGTTAGATCAAGCCTTGGTTGATTCTGTAGATAGATATAGTACCTGTATTAGTGCGGTTCAGTCCTCAATGAGCCAGGGATCCGGAGGCGGAAGTGGCGCAGGTGCTGGCACTGGAACAGGAGAAAGTGAAGGAAAGGGGCAGTCAGGTTCCAGTGGAAGCGGAGATGGCGCCACGCAAAGTGAGGACAAATTCTCAGACGAAGCGCAAACTTCAGCGCAGGAACAAGCGGCAGCTAACACGACACAAGACAGCCCTGTGATAGAACTGCCTAACGCTAATCAAACTAATAAGACAGATCAGACAAAAGACAAAACAAAAAGAGGTGTAGTGCCTCCCAAAAATAATGATGCTATTATTTGTTCGATGCTATTTGAGGCTATTAATAGTGAAACAAATAACGTCACAAAGGCAGACTTGATTATTCAGTATGAAGATTACGAGTGCGGCCGTTAAAATGAAACATATCAAACCAAATCAAAGGAATGAAGCATGAGATTTAAGTCCAAACAAACCTTAGCAATGACAACACAAAAGCTCATCATTGCGGCGTGCAGCGCGCTGGTGATACTGACTGGATGTGGTTCGACAAACACAACTCGTTCAGCGCCACTTATGGTGGGGCCGGGTGCAAATATGCAGTCTGGTCCGAGCAAAAAAGTTTATAGCTACAATAGCGATATATATTTGGATGTCGCTATTCCTGTATTTAATCCTGGGTTTCCCATTGATCAAAATACCGGCAATGTGGATTATGAAGAGCTAGGTGAAATGGATATTTGGCCACAGTTGCGTCGTGCCGAGGCAAAACGGTTTGCAATTCAGACAAAACAAGCAATGGAAAAGACCAAGGCTTTTGGCTCTATTAGCAACGTGCCGGATGCAAATACGACCGCTGATCTGTTCATTTTAGGTACGGTCAATCATTCCGACAGTGAAGAGGTTATTCTTGGTGTGACCGTCATGGACAGTTCGGGAGAAATATGGGGGCAGCAAGATTTTGAACATACCGTCTCGCAATATTTTTTCAGAGATGCCGAAAACAAAGGGGAAAATCCTTATGAGCCAGTATTTACCCAGATTACAGACTATGTTTATGATTTGCTAAAAGGCCTTTCAGAAGATGATAAGCAGACTATCAAAAACACCACGATGGTCAGGTATGCTCAATATTATTCGCCAGAAGTGTTTAACCAATATATTGACTCTACTATCAAGAAAAAAGGTAAGCTTAAGTACTACAAGTTCGATTTGGTGGGTATGCCAGCTGATGACGACAACATGATCAAACGCATTGAAACGTTACGTGCACAAGATTTGCTGTTTGTGGATAAGTTACAAAATCAGTTTGAGGCGTTTGATGCAGAGACTGAGGTGGCTTACAGAAGATGGCAAGAAGAAACGTTACCTCAAGTTGCCAAAGCTAGAGAAGCAAAAGCTGAGCGCAATACAAAAGTCGCGTTGGGCGTTTTAGCAGGCGTTGCTGCCGCCTTGTTGGCAAAAAATAGCGGTTCATCCATGGGACAAGCGGCATCAATCGTTGGGGGGGTAGCGGCAGCATGGTCATTAAAAGATGCCTACCAAGCGAACGAAAGTTTGAAAGTGCATCGCGCGGTCATTGATGAAATGGGTCAAGGCCTTGATATTGATTTAAGCCCAACGGTGATGGATTTTAAAGACAAGTCGATCGAATTAACCGGCACGGCCAGTGAACAGTATCAACAATGGAAAGCACATTTACGAGATATTTATGAGCTAGAAGCAACGCCAGACGTTTCGTTGTAAATCATCGTAAGAGGTGGCAGCGACATAGCTGCCATCTTCTATTGTGTCATTAACGACAGACTAACCAGCGGTGTAAACGTGTTAGACAACGAAAATCCTTCTTTGCTTAACCTTGATCAAAGTATCAAGGCCAGGACCGGTGAGAAAAACCAGCAGCTAAAAAAAGTGATGCTAGGCGCGCTAGCAGCCTTAGCCTTGGTGTTACTGTTGATAGCATTCCAGTTTTTGCCTGATCGACAACCCCCTCAGCCGAATTCATCTAGTGCCCCTGCTACATCTTTGGACAAAACGGCATATTCTCAGGCGGCTTTAGACAAGGCCAGAGATCTTTTTAAACAGGCATTGACAGATTTTGAAGCAAACTCTCAGCCGATACTGAATAATATTGACATTCAACAATGGAGCGACCAACGGGTAGATGAGATTTTAGCCTTGAAACAACAGGCCCTCATAAGTTTTGCCTCGGGTGCTTACGTGATTGCGGCAAACCAGCTAGCGCAGGCTAAATCAGAAGCTGATAGCTTGTCAGCAGATTGGGAGTCGGCATTTTTGAGTAGTCTGGGCCAAGCGCAGTCTTATTTTCAAAATAACGACATGAACAATGCGCGCTTAGCGCTTAAGCAAGCAGTGCAGATAAAGCCGAATGCGCCAGACATTATTGCCTTAGAGCAACGAATCGATGGCTTTCAACGGGTTTCAAAAGCCATAAAGTCTTATCGTGTCGCGCAGGCAGAAAACAATCTAAGTAAGCAGATCGATGCGCTGCACAAGATAATAAAATTGGATCCCGCGCGCACTCAATACGCGTCTCAATTACAACAGCTTATTCAACAGCGCGATAATGCTAGCGTGGCACAAAAATTAAACCGAGCGTTGAATGCTCTCAATGCAGAGGATGTCGCCAGCGCTAGCCGAGAACACGCCGAATTACTCAGCTTAGCGCCCAATAATGACGCGGTTAAGCAATTGGGAAATCGATTGCAAATACTAAAGAATACCGACAATAGAGCGCAAGCGTTACGCGAATTAAAAACGTTAGCAGACGTTGATGATTGGGCCGCCGTTGTGCAACGAGGCAATACACAGCTGCGCGCTTCTGCAGACTCTGCTACCGACGCAGAGATTAAGTTGTTAGTCGAAACGGGCGAAAATATTGTTAGCATCCAACACCAATTGGACCGTTATTTAGCAAATCCACAGCGTTTGCAAGACGGCAATATCCAACGTAACGCCCAGGCATTAATGGCTAAAGCGGTGCCGGTCATTACGCAATCCAAACAACTGAGTCAACGGGTCAAAAAATTGAGTGATATGGTGTCTGTATTGACGGTTAAACAACCTGTCACTGTGATATCGGATAACAAGACCGAGATCAAAGTATTGGGGGTTGGCGTGGTCGGCACCACAAGCTTAAAGATAATAGAGCTGTTGCCGGGCACCTATACGTTTGAAGGTCAGTGCAAAGGTTACAAAAACAAACAGGTCGTGATTAAGGTCACGGCTAATTCGAAAGACAATATAGTAAGCTTGGTATGTGATGAACGAATCTAATAAGAGTGAGACAAACGCTGGCGCAGACAAGGATCCAAACGCTGATACGCAGGCAAATGCTGAAACAAGTATCAACACTGAAGCAAAAGCAAACGTTGAGACCAGTGACAATACTGAAACCACTTTAACAAATAGCTCAGACGTTAATACAGAAAAACCCCCTTCTGCAACGCCCCCTTCTGCGACAAAACCTCATTTGACCTTAGATCAACAAATTAAAGCCGCACAACGCAAAGGGGCAGGAAGCTACGTGCTGGCAGCCTCAATTACGTTGTTTGGCCTAATTCTTTTCTTTGCGTGGCTGTTTTTAATCAAAGCACATGTGTTTATAGTCGGCCCAAACCTAGCAAAACCGACCGTCGAGCTGAGATTATCAGAGGGATTCGGATTTGTATCTGATGCCAAAGTTTATGTGTTTGGCTCTGACGCCAAGGTTGCGGTTAGTGCAGATAGGTTTGAAACAGCTTTGGTGAATATTGACAGCCAGTCTCCTACCAATATAGAGGTAGTGCTTAAACCCAGTCCCGCTGTGATTTCTAGTCAATTAAGTGATCTGAAAGGGCAAACTGCTTGGTTTATTGACGGCTCGCTCGTGGCAACGGGAAATCAACTTCAGCATAGCATCGCACCGGGTGAGTACAACTTGACGGTGACCAACCCGTTCTATCAAAATTGGCAGCAAGCACTAAAACTTGATAGAGGCCAAGCGGTATTTCTTGATGTCGATTTGCAGACGATTGAAGGAAGTATTTTGATATCGTCAAAACCAAGTGGCGCAAAGCTCAGCATCAACGGCAAGCCGATTGGCAAGACACCGCTCAAAATTGATGCCGTCGGCGGTAATTATCAAGTAAAACTGGAGTATCAAGGTTACGAAATACTGGAAGATACTGTTGAGCTCATACTGGATGATCAGCAACCTGTTAGAGAATATAATTTGGAAGCTTTAAAAGGCAGCTTAATTATTAAAGCGATACCATCAGATGGTTTACTAGTGGTCAATGGCAGCCAACAAACATCTAACACCCTCAGGTTGGCCGCTAATCGTGAGCACTCTGTTCGATACAGTAAACCGGGGTTTTATCCGTTTACAAAAACAGTCAAACTTCTGCCTGGGCAGTCTCAGAGCGTGGTCATTGAATTAAAAGAAGAACGTGGTACGGTGGTTTTCGACGCCAACTTAGTCGCTGATGTTTATGTTGATGAAAAGTTTGTAGGTAAAACACCGCAGACCCTGGCGCTTCAAGCCGTTGCCAACAAGGTTGAGTTTAGAAAACAAGGCTATCGAACAGTCGCGCAAACGTTTACCAGCCAAGGTAATAAAAAAACCATGGTTGAAGCAGCGTTGTTGACTGAGTTCGATGCAAGGCGGGCTGAAGGCCGACCACTTTTTGTTTCGTCATTGGGTATCAACATGATGCGCTTTCAACCGGATGCGTTTACCATGGGCTCACCTCCTAATGAAGTGGGTAGAACGCGCAACGAGCATGAAGTCAAAGTCGATTTTTCGCGTCGGTTGTGGGTGTCCCAGCATGAGATTACAGAAAAACAGTTCAGCGCATTTGATTCAAGCCGCAGTGCATCATCTTCACTACCGGTAACGCAAGTCACATGGATACAAGCGGCGCAATATAGCAATTGGCTAAGTGCTCAAGAAGGCTTGCCACTTTTTTACAATATCAACAACGGTCGTTTGCTCGGGGTTAACTCTCAGAGCAATGGCTATCGTTTGCCAACAGAAGCAGAGTGGGAATGGCTTGCCAAAAAAGCATTTCGGTCGCAAGAGACCAAATATGTATGGGGAAACGTTGAACGCCTTCCTAACAAAGTGGCTAATGTTGCCGACAAGTCAGCAGCATCTTCCATTCCTATCAAAATAGACAACTTTGACGATGGATTTGCGACGCGATCCCCGGTGGGTAGCTTTGCGGTTGACCGCGCTGGTTTGCACGATTTGGCGGGAAACGTTAGCGAATGGGTCAACGACTTTTATACCAATACACCTCCTGATAAGAGTATAGTGCAATTCGACTATATGGGCCCGGCACGCGGTCAACAAAACGTTGTCAAAGGCGCAAACTATCAGTCAGGTAAAATGAAGGAGCTAAGAGCGGCTGTGCGTATCATTGGTGAAGGTGCTAGCGATACGATTGGATTTAGGATTGCTCGGTATGATTAACCAGCACATTTTTTAAGCGAACGGCGTCGTAAAAGAAGTAAACGGTGGCAACTTGATTGTCGTTTCGCAAACCCTGTTTGCAAGCTTTTTGTAACACTAAAAAAAGAAGATATTGACTATGAAAATTAGAACTAAAAAAATCTTGATAATCGCTATTTTTACGGTGATGTGCTGTTCTGCCGGTGCCGTGGTCAAAATTAGCCTAGATTCTCCCGCCACATTCCCAACCGATATATAGGAATATTTTAAGATGAAAAAGCTAAATGATAGCGCCAGCATGAACCTGTCATGGTCTTTGTCTTTGATGGTTTTTTTGGGCATTGTTGCCGTTGTCCACTTCATATATCAGGGCGTAATCAGACCGTTGGCGCAAGCTGCTATTCAAGCACAAGGCGCCGCCTCCACGACAAACGTGTGGGTTATATTAAAAGATGCAGAACAGCAGGCTTGCATTAGCTTGGGCTTGTTTTGTATGGTTTTGATGGTCTACAAATATTACCGTATCACATTTCATGAAGAACCCTTGTTTACGACAGACTATTTGTCTGGCGTAGATAAAGAACAAGCACTGGATGTTCCTGCTGTTTTGAAAGAGCTTGAAGAGAGTGAGTATTCACAAAATAGCTCAATGGCAACATGGATAGACTGCCTTCGTCGATATAAAAACACCCACAATGTTCAGCACGCATCAGATGCTATTCGAGACAGTGTAGAGACGCTTGCTGATCAGCTTGAATCGGGGAATAGCATGATAAGGTATTTTATCTGGGCTATTCCCAGCATTGGTTTTATCGGCACTGTTCGAGGAATTGGTTCGGCATTGGCGAAGGCAGAAGAAGCGGTCTCTGGCGATATTTCCGGTATGGTCGACAAGTTAGGTGTTGCGTTCAACTCGACGCTGGTGTCCCTAGTCGTATCCATTATATTGATGTACGTTTTGCATGTTTTAAATAACCGCCAAGACGAAATGGTGATCAAGACTCGCAAAAACTGTGAAACTCATTTACTCACGCACCTGCATAAATAAAACACCATGGCTAACAAACGCAAAGAAGACGGCTTTAACCTTGCCTTTTTAGATGTAATGGCATGCGGACTTGGCGCAGTATTGATGATACTTATCGTGGTTAAGTTTAATGCCAACACATCCGTTCCTACTGAAGAACTAGAGCGTCTTCAACAAGAGCTTGCGGCATTGCAAAACAACGCTGTTAATGTGCAAAAAAGCATTGACGAAGTTAACGATAATATCGCGATGGAAAGCAATACAATTGATGCTATCAAACAACAAATTAATGCATTAAAAGTCCAGCAAGACGCGACCAAAAGCGCACTTGAAGACAAGTTGGCAGTGGTAGCCGATCTAGAGCAATCAATTGCGGCGGCAGCCCCAGAACAATCGGATGATTTAATTGAACTCAAAGGCAGCGGTGAAGAAAAATACCTGCTTGGATTAAAAGTTGAAGGCAAGAGGATAGGTATTTTGCTTGATATGAGCGCCTCGATGACCGACGAATTACTGTTAGATATTATTAAGCGTAAAATCAAAAACGATTCTGTCAAAAAACTAGGTCCCAAATGGTTGCGTAGCAAACGAATCGTCAAGTGGATGATTGCTAGATTGCCCAAAGACGCGCAGGTGACCATTGTTGCGTTTAACGATACGGCACGAGTTCTTGGTAACCGAAGTGTTAACAGCGCGAGTGTCTCTGCAAGCTTAAACGCGATTTTAGGAGATCTTGAAGATCTCATACCCAAAAACGGCACAAACTTACAGGTTGGTTTAAAAACCATAAGACAAGAAATGCCCAATATGACTAATCTGTATGTGATAACGGATGGTCTGCCAACACTGCTTAACAAAGGTAGTGGGTTTGCCGAATCCAGAAAGTGCACGCCCAGTACGGGTAGCTCCAAAACGATCACCGGCCTGTGCCGCTTTCAAGTCTTTCAATATACGTTTGTGAATGACGCGCCGCCGCTGCCGACTAACATCGTGCTGTTGCCTTTGGAAGGCGATACACAAGCGCCTAGCGCTTATTGGAACTGGGCTAATGCCTCAGGCGGATTGATGATTAGTCCAGCAGGGACTTGGCCATGAGAAAAATGCGCGCGCCCATTGAAGTGTTTAGCTTATCGTTTTTGGATATTATTTCATGCGCATTTGGTGCAGTCGTAATGCTCATCTTGCTAGCCAAAAATGGCGACGACGGCGAGTTTAATGATGTCAGTCAAATTGCCAGTATGATTACTGCCGTCACCAAGGCTCAAAGCAGCGTCAGTAATCTTCAAGGCGCTTTGTCGAATAAGCAGGAACAATTAAAACAAGCACAAGCATCTTCGTCGAGTAATGCTGATAAGGCAGAAGCTTTGGTTGCCGAAATCGCCAGAGCGAAAAATAATGTTCAGCAATTAACTGATCAAGCCAGCGGCCTCAAAGAAGTTGAGGTTGAACAGCAACGCGCTGCTATCAACGCTGGCAAATCAACATCGCGTGCGGATGAAGTTGGCGGAATCCCCGTCGACAGCGACTATGTGATTTTTATTGTAGACACGTCGGGCAGTATGAAAAACATGTGGGGCAAAGTCATGACTACGCTTGATGAAGTGCTTAACAATCATCCGCAGGTCGTTGGTTTTCAGATATTGTCCGACAACGGCGAAGTACTTAACGGCAGCAGCCTTGGAAAATGGCGCCAGGACACTAGGTCACAGCGACGCATTGCTCTTACTAGCATGCAACGTTGGCGTGGCAGTTCAAACAGCTCACCCGTTGAGGGTATCGAAAAAGCCCTTCAGGTTTATGGAAAAACAAATTCGTTGGCGCTATACGTGTTTGGTGATGATTATAGCGGAGGTTCTTACGATCTGACCTTAGCTCGCATTAACAAGCTCAACACGACATCAACTGGCAAAAAGATATCACGTATTCATGGCATTGCATTCAAGCGCAATGGTGTGCAGTGGGGTGGAGAAGTATTAAAATTTTCAACCTTGATGCGCGAAGTGTCTAAACAAAATGATGGGACATTTTTGGCACTCTAGCGAGGCAACTACCCGATAAGTTTAGTTGATCTGAACCTTGGTGCAAGTGAATAAAGCGTATAACAGTGCTACTGTTAAATTATACGTGTCATTCAACGTTTTTAATCAATCAATCTAGCAACTAAGTGCTAATTCGAGTTACACTATGCGCATATAACAACCCGTCACGAAGCAGTCTTTAGAATACGTTTTTAGTATCAATATCTGCTCAAGTATGACGTCACAATAAAAGAATTAAACAGGAGACGACATGGCCTCTAGAGGTGTAAACAAAGTAATTTTAGTGGGCAATTTGGGAAACGATCCTGAAGTCCGTTATATGCCAAATGGCAATGCAGTTGCCAATTTGAGCATCGCAACCAGTGAAAGTTGGAAAGATCAACAGGGTCAGCCTCAAGAGCGCACAGAATGGCACAAAGTTACCATGTATCGTCGTTTAGCCGAAATTGCCGGAGAGTATCTTAAGAAAGGCTCTCAGATATATCTAGAAGGCAAACTACAAACGCGGAAATGGCAGGATCAAAGCGGAAACGATCGGTACACCACAGAAGTGATTGCTGACATGATGCAAATGCTGGGCGGGCGCGGAGAAGGTGGCGGTAACATGGGTGGCGGTAATGCGGGCGGTGGTTATCAAAAACCACAACAAAACGCACCACAGCAAGGTGGTTATCCTCAGCAAGGCGGCCAACAAGGCAAGCCGCAGTCAGGTGGATATAATCAACAGGCACCACAAAATCAGCCAAAACCACCGGCTACGCAAGAGCCTGACTTTGATTTTGATGATGACATTCCCTTTTAGATCACGTTTGATTTAAAAGCACGTTTACAAACTATAAAAACCCTGACTTTACAGGGTTTTTTTATAGCTTTTGCAAGGCCACGATACTAAGGCTGTTGGATCCGTTAAGGACAGATTTGCTGTTTGATACTTTTGACGATTTCTTGAACGACCCTGCATCGGCTGGTTTTACGAATACAACAGGTCAGTGTCGATCAGTCGTGTTTGGAATTTTTGAAAGGGAATGCTCGGACTCGAGTAGTTTTGTATTTTGGAACAAGAGGCTTTTCGTTTAGTCTCGACACGAAGTGTACTAGCGAAGGTATCATCACCCGCTGTTTACATCATGATTATTATCGGTTTTGTGGGACTAGTCATAAGTCGTAAACCAACATACACTTAAAAAATACAAGTTTATCGCATCTCAAATCATGTGCGTCACATTACTTATCTAGGCTTGATGTTTGCCGTTGTTAAGACCCAGCTATACGCTGGGTTTTATTTTATTAATTTAATTCAATTCAATTGCATTCCATTCCTCAAATACGATCACCCCATGACTCATGACTTTAATCTTTTCATTTCCAGCCGATAACAACTATAGATGTTTGACGAAGTTAGTTTTTTGGTCGCTCGCTCAGCATCAAGGTCTGTCACGTACACTTATGGTATGTACTTTGCTAGATCTAACCAAACGCTAGTGAGAAGTGAGTAGATCCAAAGTCAAGCGCGTGTTGCAACGTTTACTGATAACGATAAATGATAAAAATTTGGCTCGGAATGTCATTTTTATGGCAAGTCCTGGCCTTGAACGGCAAACAATGACCATCAAACTAGCGCTGGCTAGTCAGTTTTTTAACAACATTCGGACAACTAAATGCGACTGAGTTTACGACAATATTTTTTGACCAAAATGCAAACCAAAGCTAAAGGGTTGGTAATAGGTATAGCGCTGTCCGCTGAAGGTGTTTCCTTGTGCGTTTTGCAAAAATCCAAACAAGGCCAAATCGAATGGATAAAAGACGCGACGTTTGGCCTCCAAGACTGGACTGAGGAGTTACAAAATTTTGCTAAAGTCAACAAACTGCTTGGCTCTGATTGCTATGTCAACTTAACGTCGCATCACTATCAGCTTTTACAAATCGATAAACCAAACGTACCCGACGAAGACATGCACAGCGCCCTCGTTTGGACCATCAAAGAGCTAATCAGTAACGATACTGAGTATGCGCACGACTACGCCCAACAGCCGATCCAGGTAGGTGGCCAAGACAAGCTATCTGTTGTCGCCATACCCAAAAAAGATATTCAACAGATTAGTTCAACTATTTATGCGGCGGGGCTTAAGTTACGCGCAATCGGCATCGAAGAGCTATCTTCTGCCTTATTATCACCAATGGTAGACGAAGCTGTTTTAACCTTGGTGCAAGAACATACCGAGGAGATAGTGCTGAATATTGTGCGCAATCGACAGCTTTATTTCTCTCGCAGAATCAAAGGCTTTGAAAACTTAGGTGGGTTTTCTGAGCAAGAGCTCGAAATGGGTATTGTCGACAATTTGTGTGTTCAAATCCAACGATCTATGGATTTTTTTGAAAGTCAATTACGTCAGCCGCCCGTGCGTAAAATATTGACAAAACTTGATACCCCTCTGCAAAAACAATTGGTTCAGCAAATACAAGAGGCGATGGATATATCGGTTGAGCTGTTCGAGCCTGACATTGTATTAAATGAAGGCTTTAACTTTAAAATGGCAAGCTTTTCCTGCTTGGGAGCAGCATATCAAGCTTTTACTAACCCAAGCAAGGTTAAGAATATTGCAAATGATAGCAGTAAGGGGGCTATATGAAAGATAACATCAACCTCTACCGTGAAGAATTTCATCCTAAATTCGAATGGATTACGCTGTCTCATATGGCAGTACTTAGCGTTGCAACCCTTATCCTGATCGCATTCGCCTACTCACAATTTTCTTATTACAAAGACAAAACACTGGCAGAACTATTGCGGCATGAAGTATTGCTTGAGCAACAGCAAAGCGCAATCGCACAAATGACACAGGCGCTATCACAACGCAGCGAAGACCCATATTTAGTGGCAAAGTTGGAAAGCCTCAGCACAGCGCGCCAAAGCAATGAACTGCTGTTAAGTGAGCTAAGTAGACTAGACCAGTTTCAGGAATATTCATTTTCAGGGTTGTTTGATTCCCTTGGGGCTGTCGATACCAAAGACTTATGGTTAACTGGAATTACTGTTGAAGGGGCCAGTATGTTGATCGCTGGTGATATAAGTACGCCTATCGCATTGCCCCTTTGGATTCGAAAATTGTCTTCAACTGAATATTTCAATAATACCCAGTTCAAGGATGTTGTTGTAAGTAGCGATAGTGGTGTCTTAAGTTTTACTATACAAACCTTGCAAACGAACAAGCCATTGCTTACAACCATATCGTCAACTGAGGCAGAGGTAAGACTATAATGGCAAATATGAAAGGCGGTCAGTTAATTAAACTGAGTCAACTATTTGATAGCATTTCACTGCGAGAACGTACGCTCATCTTTTATGCGGTACCACTGGTAATACTATTTATTGCGGTCATGTTTTTTATTGAGCCTTTGTATGTCAGCAATCAAAAAAATGAAGCTAAATTAGCATCCGCTAAATCACAGCTACTGTTGGCACAAGCGAATATCGAGACATTAAGCCAAGAACTGGGTGTCGATTTAAATCAAGCATTGAATCAACAAATTATCAAAACTGAAAATCAAATACAGCAACTGACTAAAACATTTGAAAACGAATTAAATCAGTTAGTTCAGCCCAAATATGTACCAATACTGTTAGAGCAAATGATAGACCAAGCAAAAGGCTTGACCTTGCTAGAGCTATCTTCGGTCGCTCCTATCAATATATTTGAAGGTGATGCTGGCAAAGATAATATTGCGCTTTATCGCCATGGGATAAAAATGAAATTTAGTGGCGATTACTTCACCACAAGAGCGTTTTTAGCCTCGGTAGAAGACCTAGGTTGGAAGTTGTATTGGCAGCAAATCGACTATCAGGTCTCAGAGTATCCAAGTGCGCACATTAATATAGAGCTGTTTACTTTAAGTACCAGTGAGGCATTTATCAGTGTTCAATAAAAATGCAGTTAAATCACTGAGGTTTATCCTAATAATGTGTTTGATTACTCAAACTTTTTGTGTTTTTGCCGCTAATATACTAATAGACCCGACAAAACCGGCCAATTTTCAATTTGAGCATGGTGAGAGTGGACCGAATCAACAACAAACGATAACCGTTAACGCAGTTCTTAAAAAGGGAACACGCTACTCTGCCATTATCAATGGAAAAAATATTAGCGCTGGAGATTTAATTAATGAATGGATCGTTAACAGTATTGATTCTTCATCTGTGATGCTGCAATTGCAGTCTGAGCCCGATTCGCAAGCCATTCAGTTTAGAGTGAGTGCGCAAGTAAATGTTAAAAAACGAGTAATCGATAATGAGTAATCAAGAATGACTTATCACGTAGTGTTTGACCGCAAAAAAATCGTTTGTTTAATGCTTATGAGTATTTGTTTAAGTGCTTGTAAATCGAATGAAACAAGTCATGTCGAAACCGCGCTAGCAAACGAGTTAAACCAAGCGGTTATTGATGCCAACAAGGTCAAGCAAAAGCCGCTATCGCAGGTTCCGTCATCAGTATCGGATGCCTTATTTTTGCCTGAAACAAATACAGCAAAAGCAAACTCACTTTTTAGTGTTGAAAAATACGATATCAATGCGCGTAATGTAGACGCCGTTAGTTTCTTTTCTAGCTTAATGCAAGACACACCGTACTCTGTTGCCATCCATCCAAGCGTCAAAGGCAATATATCGTTAGATCTCAAACAAGTCGAACTCAAAACCGTCATGGACGTGGTCTCTGACTTATATGGTTTTCATATAGAGCAGGTTAGCAATATCTTCAGAGTCTTTCCTGGTGGCTTGCGCACCGAAACGTTTGCTGTTAATTATTTACTCATGCAGCGTGATGGCAATACCCAAACAAGCATTATCTCAGGCGGAGTATCACAAAATAGTGGCAACAACTCTGGTGGCGGTGGCGGTGGCGGTGGTTCAAACAATTTTAGTGGTAACAGCCAAAATCAAAGCAATTCAGGTGGCAATCAAAACAGCGCAAGTAATGGTACGTCTATCAATACGCGTACTGAAACCAATTTTTGGGAAAGCTTAAAAGAACAGTTAGGCGCTATGGTAGGCACGGAAGATGGCAGAGCCGTCATGGTGTCGCCACAGGCAGGCCTTGTGACAGTTAGAGCCCTGCCAGATGAAATTAAAACCATCAGGCGTTTTCTTAAATATTCAGAAGAAAGCTTACAGCGCCAAGTGGTGATAGAAGCACGCATCCTCGAAGTAATTTTGAACGATGAGTTTCAGCAAGGTATAAACTGGAACAAAGTACTGGCGAATGCGAGTAGTACTGACTTTCAGTTTTCAACATCATCACCTAGCATCGGCAATGAGATAAGTGCGGCATTAGGCGGTGTCACTAGCCTGTCGTTTCTAAATCAAGACTTTGCGGGTGTGGTGAATCTGTTGCAAACCCAAGGTAATATTCAAGTTTTATCAAGTCCACGCGTAACGGCTACTAACAATCAAAAAGCAGTCATTAAAGTAGGTGAGGACGAGTATTTTGTCACTGATATATCTAGTCAAAATACAATCACGCCTAATTCGACTTCAATCGCGCCTGACATCGAGTTAACGCCTTTCTTCTCCGGCATAGCGCTAGATGTAACCCCACAAATAGATGAAAATGGCAGTATCTTACTGCACATCCATCCGTCGGTGATAGAAACCCAAGAGCAGGAAAAAGTCGTCACGCTTAACCAAGAACAAATTGTACTGCCGCTTGCACAAAGCACGATCAGAGAATCCGATACTGTCATTCGTGCAATGTCGGGTGAGATTGTTGTGATAGGTGGCTTAATGCAATCTGTCGTAACAGATAAAAATTCGCAAACACCTTTGTTGGGAGATATCCCATTGCTGGGTAATTTGTTCAAAAGCAAAAGTAAGCGCGAAACTAAAAAAGAGCTAATTATTCTGTTAAAGCCAACGGTCGTAGGAGTCAATACTTGGCGCGATCAAATCGAGACTAGTCGCGCACAAATGGCTGACTGGTTGTACGTGGAGTGAGTATGTATCTATATCATTTTGGTTTACGTGAATTGCCCTTTACGCTGACCCCTAATACTCAGTATTTTTTTGGCTTACCCAGCCACAAAGAAGCGATTGATGTGCTCTCTACTGCCTTGATGACTGGCGAAGGTTTTATAAAAGTCACTGGAGAAGTGGGCGCAGGCAAAACCTTAATTTGCCGAAAGTTGCTAAATGAACTGCCTGATGGTTTTGTAAGTGCGTACATTCCAAATCCTTACCTCTCACCTGCAGAACTTAGAAAAGCAGTCGCTTCGGAGTTGAATGTTGAATTGCCCGCTAATCCCGACCAACAAGAGTTCACTCAGTGTATTCAGCGTCGGCTAATCGAAATAAGTAAAAATCATCAAAATGCGGTGTTGATTATCGATGAAGCCCAAGCACTGCCAGATGAGAGCATAGAAGCACTTAGACTGATGACCAACCTGGAGACAGAGTCGAAGAAATTATTGCAGGTTGTCTTGTTTGGGCAACCTGAACTTGATCAAAAACTAGCCAAGCCAGAATTAAGACAGTTGCGTCAACGCATCACGTTTTCGTATACCTTAAAGTTGATGGACAGCGATCAAACGTTTCACTATGTGGGACATAGAATGCATGTGGCGGGTTATCAAGCTGAGCAGGTGTTTAATCGTAAGTGTTGTAATCTACTATATAAGGCAAGTGGTGGAACGCCTCGTATTGTCAATATTTTGTGCCATAAGGCTCTAATGTTAGCGTACGGAGAAGGTAAGCATCGTATTACCAGCAAACATATTAAAGTCTCAATTAAAGATACCGAGGCGGCAACCTTGGACAGTCACAATGATTGGTTTGGCTGGTCTTGGTCGCTATTGTCGCTAGCAGCGTTTGTTGGTGTGTTGTATTTTTATCCACAAATGTTGCAGTCAAGGTGGCTTTCATGAGCGTTGTTAACAAGATGCTCAACGATTTAGAAAAGCGTCACTCATCAAACAGGTACAGAGCCGATTATGTGCCCCCTAAACCCAATAACAACACAAATGTTGTGATGGTGTTGGTCGGTATGCTTATTAGCCTTGTTATCGTCCTTGTGTGGCTAACGACTCGCGAGCCAGAAGCACTGCGTGGCCCAGTTGATAAAACACCCAGAGTCGTGCAAGTTGATAGAACAACTGAGTTAGGCAATGACGCGGCAACTACCCGTTCAAATGTGTCGTTGAAAGGTGAAATTAGCAGCTCGCAATTGCAAGCTTCAAGCGCTATTGCGGATGGAAAGATTGCTGCGGGTGATGTCAAAATTGTGCTTGATGGCGAAACCATGGAGCAACTTGTTCAGCGCATTCAGTCGCCTATCGCGCAATCACAAGCGCTTGGTGAAGATCAGAACTCGACTGTTGTCCAGATTGAAAATCCAGTCTCTGCAGGCGCCAACCAAATTAATCCTGTGGTGCTCGCAAAAAGTAGAGCGCAAGCGCAGCAAACGGCCATAGCCGAGACCCAGCAGCACGATAGCGTTACTGACACAGCACCGACTGCAACTGAGGCATCGAGCATGTCAGTTAGTTCAAACCGCAATACGAACGCGTCGGTGGCTAACATGCAGCGTGATGCAGACTTGGCGATGCAGTCTGGTAATAAAGAACTAGCGGCAGGTTTATTGCAGTCGGTTATTGATATAGAGCCGCGTAATTTAGATGCGCGCAAGAAATTATCGTCATTACTATTTGCGCAGGGGCGAGCTGCCCAAGCGTCTGAGTTATTAGCGCAAGGTTTGAAGTTGTCACCAAGCGATAATGCAATGCGCCTTATGCAGGCGCGTTTGTTATTTAGAACAGACAACGCCGACAAAGCTTTAGGTTTGTTAAAGCAGCATCCAGCCGGCGTGATCCCCAATGACGAGTTATTAAGTTTTAGAGCTGTCTTGGCTGACAAGCAGGGTGATTACGCTCAATCTTTACTCGATTATAAGCAATTGATGATACAACAGCCTGACACAGCGCGTTGGTGGCTCGGCTTGGGCGTCAGTCAAGATAAGCAGGGCTTAAAGCAAGAGGCGGTAGCGTCTTACAAAAAGGTAAAACAGCTAAACCAACTCTCTGAACAGGTACTTTCCTTTGTCGAGCAGCGTCTCGCTGCGTTAGAGGGGTAGCTACTTGAGCGCTAAAATAAAAGTCAGATTGGGTGATTTGTTAGTTCAACATGGACTAATTGATGACCAACAGCTGCGTTTGGCGCTCGCCGAACAAAGGCAGTCTGGTCGAAAGTTAGGGGCCACCTTAATTGCCATGCAGTTTGTCTCTGAAAACCAGTTGTTGACCTTGTTATCTGAACATTTAAAAGTGCCTTTAATCGACATCGATAACTATCGAGTGGATCAGGACGCCCTGCGTTTATTACCTGAGATTCAAGCTAGGCGTTATCGCGCGCTGGTATTAGATGACAAGGGTGATCACTTGCTTGTCGGTATGAGTGATCCTGCAGATATAAATGCCATTGACGACCTGACCAGTAAATTGCCTAAACCAATTAAACTGGCCGTTGTTAGCGAAGGACAATTGTTTAGTGCGTATGAAAATTTTTATCGAAAGACGGAAGAAATCGCTTCTTTTGCGCAAGAGCTAGCAGAAGAATACCAAGATTCGGATGAGTTTCAGCTCAATACCGGCCTCTCTGATGCTCAAGAAACGGCGGTAGCAAAACTGCTACATTCCATTTTTGAAGATGCTGTATTAGCCAAAGCATCTGATATTCATATTGAGCCGGAAGAGCGACAACTTCGCATTCGACAACGCGTAGATGGCGCTTTGCAAGAGCATATAATTCCAGAGCGCAGTATCGCTGCCGCCCTAGTCTTGCGGCTTAAATTAATGTCTGGGCTAAATATTTCCGAAAAACGATTGCCTCAGGATGGTCGCGCCCAAATAAAAGTAAAGGGTCGCTTAATCGACATTCGTGTCTCTACCATGCCTGTTCAACATGGTGAGTCGGTAGTAATGCGTTTACTCGACCAGACCAATGGCGTACTTTCACTAGAGCGCACTGGTATGCCGCAAGAAATGATCGTTCGCTACCGACAGTTGCTCGAACGGCCGCACGGTATGATTTTGGTTACCGGTCCAACAGGATCCGGAAAAACCACCACCTTGTATGGTTCTATAACGGAACTCAACAAAGCAGAGAGCAAGATTATAACCGTGGAAGACCCTGTTGAATATCGATTGTCTCGTATCAACCAAGTGCAAATCAATCACAAGATTGACTTAACCTTTTCAAACGTGCTTCGCACAGCACTGCGGCAAGACCCTGACATCATTATGATTGGTGAAATGCGTGACCATGAAACAGTTGAAATTGGTCTAAGAGGCGCGTTAACGGGGCACTTAGTGCTTTCGACATTGCACACGAATGACGCTATCTCATCCGCCATTCGTTTGTTAGACATGGGTGCACCTGGTTATTTAGTTGCTAGTTCCTTACGCGCAGTAGTCGCTCAGCGACTGGTCAGAAAAATATGTGATAATTGCATAGAAGATGAAGTACCTAATGGGCAAGCGTTGATGTGGCTCAAAAATGTAGATGCCAATGCCGCAGACTATCATTTTAAAAAAGGCCGTGGTTGTCAAAAATGCAATGAAACTGGATATCGCGGTCGTATCGGTGTGTTTGAGCTATTGGAAATGAATCAGCCAATGATGGCGGCTTTGCAAAATTCTGATACCTATGCTTTTGGTGTGGCGGCGAGACAAAACCCGCACTATGAGCCGTTAGCAAACGCCGCTTTAAAATATGCGAAACAAGGTATTACAAGCGTCTCGGAAGTCTTGCGGCTAGTCGAAATGGTGAGCGATGCTCCTCCTGTATCTCAAACCGAAAAAAGTGTAACTAATGATAGCGCGAAGCCGAGCGAGAGCGTTGACGCTGCCAACGAGTTGAAGACTCAGACAAGCGCGACTGATACAGATAACTCCAGCGACAACAAAAAACCTGATACCGGGTTTACCTTAGAGGATATTTAGCTATGCCTCTTTATGAATTTATTGGCAGAGAATTAAATGGCGAACCTGTCCAAGGCACACTGGAAGCAATGGACGAGTTTAGGGCTGCGAGAATGTTGGCTAGTCGCAATATTACGCCGATAGAGATTATTCCAAAAAAGCAGTCCGAATCGGCAAAATCAGCATTAAAAGTGAGCTGGCTAACGCCTCAGGTGACGCTTAATGATTTGGTTATTTTTGCGCGCCAAATGTATTCATTGAGTAAAGCGGGCATTCCCATTATACGAGCGGTAACCGGTCTAGCACAGGCCAACAGCAAGCGCATGCAGCTCGCGCTGCTTGATGTTATTGACAGCTTGGAGAAGGGCCGAAACTTATCTTCAGCCTTGGCGCAGCACCCTAAAATCTTTAATCAATTATTTGTCAGTGTCGTACATGTTGGGGAAAACACCGGACAACTCGATTCTGCATTTTTGCAACTAGCAGAATATCTAGAGCGTGAACAAGCGACCAGAAAGCAAATAAAATCGGCCACTCGCTACCCCATTTTTGTCATTTTTGCACTCGTTGCAGCGTTAGTTGTGATGAACATTTTTGTCATTCCAGTGTTCGCTGGAATGTTTGATAAATTTAACGCTGAGCTCCCTGCTATGACCGTGTTTTTATTAGCAATGTCTGACTTCTTCTTAACTAAATGGCACGTAATGCTAGGCGTGATAATGTTATGTTTTGTCATAACTAATAAATATCTACATACCCAACGAGGCCGTCTTTTGTGGGATAAAAGTAAATTAAAGATTCCGTTGGTAGGGTCAGTGATCGAAAGATCGCTGTTGGGACGCTTTGCACGCAGTTTTTCAATGATGTTAAAAGCGGGTGTACAGCTAACCGCTGCGCTAAATTTAGTTGCTGACGCGGTCAACAATGAGCATATGAAGCAGACCATATTGGGCATGCGTGAACGCATTGAAAAAGGCGAGAGCTTGAGCCGTGTCGCCTACTCTAGCGACCTTTTTACCCCTTTAGTCATGCAGATGATAAGCGTCGGTGAAGAAACCGGAAGGGTTGATGAATTGCTTAAAGAAGTCGCTGATTTTTATGATCGTGAGGTGGATTACGATTTAAAAAGTCTGACCTCAAAAATTGAGCCTATATTAATTTCGATTGTTGCTGGCATGGTGCTGGTGTTGGCATTGGGTATTTTTACACCAATGTGGGACATGATGGGGGCGGTTCAAGGTCGCTAATGTCATTAAACTTGCTGCACAAACTTGTTCTGTTAATCGTGGCCATCGTTTTGGCAACGGTCATGATATCAATTTTGTTTGAAGACGATACAAGGTGGCAAGAGGCCGTGTTTTTAGGAATTAAAAATAAGATAAATGTCGCGGTAAACAATGCACATTGGCAATGGCAAAAAAATGGTAGGCCAAGCAGTATTCTAATCTATCAACAAGCCGACATTAAACCGTTTGTGGCGCCTTTTGAAGTAAAAATGAATTCTAAAGGATGGCCGGAAATAGGCGATAGTGATGCAGATTGCATGGCATTTTTAGCCAGTTTTACGCGCCCCTTCGCACCCGAGATGAGCGCCGCAATCACGGCAAAGTTCGAACTTTCGGATACGTCAAATGTGCCGTTATGCGTTTTTGAGCATAAGGCTTTTGGTCAGTTTTCATATAATTTAGTCACGGGCAATGTGCGCATGACAAAAACGTTGACGCTGTAATTTAGCGTCACAATAAAGGTTTGGAGCAAGCAATGGCAATACACAAAACAAGTCACTTTGATGCCTCATTGGGAAGCGCCCAAAAGGGTTTTACCCTAATAGAGTTAGTTATCGTAGTGGTTATCTTGGGCCTCTTGGCGGCAACCGCTATCCCGCGATTTTTAGACGTAACGGAGAGTGCCGAGGATGCTACTGTTGAAGGTGTGGCTGGCGGATTTGCAACGGGCGTTGGTCTCGTTCGCGCGCAGTGGGAAATTGAAGGACGGCCACAAGACAACGACAATCTCAATAACTCATTTGTAACCATCGATGGCATTTTAATCGGAATCGACTCTGACACTGGCTATCCTACCGGTCAGCTCAACAACGATAACAGCTCCGAAGATGACCAATTGAGTCGTTTAGATTGCGAATCTATTTTTAATCTGATCATGCAAAGCGCCCCGACCATTACGTCTGTGTGGCAACCCGAGCGTTTAGAAAATTTCAGATATTTTACTAATGTCAACACAGGCCAAGGTGCCGGCGGAAACGATGTTTGTCATTATTATTTGATTCAAACTATAAAGAATATCCAGAATGAGCCGTTAAACACCCTAGTGGGAAATGGATTTGTATATGATCCCAGAATTGGGCAGGTCATTGTTTTTAGTAATAATTAATTTTTTAAATGTCGCTTTATAACGCAGTAGAGGAATACACCATGCAACAACAACGCGGTTTTACACTGATAGAATTAATCATCGTTATCGTCATTCTCGGCATCTTGTCAGTTACGGCGGCCCCTCGATTTATAGATTTGCAGGCTGATGCCAAAGCATCGACGCTAGAGGGGGTAAAGGCTGCGCTTCAAGGCGGCAGTCAGTTAGTATATGCTAAAGCGGCGATTGCTGGTCAGCAAGACAGAGACCCCGGCGCCGTGACGCTGTCAGGTGTAACTGGTAATCTTGTGACCGCTTTTGGGTATCCTGACGCTGATTCGTTTTTGAGCATTAGGTCATCAACACTGGCGGGCACAGACATTGGTGCATTTGCAGATATAGATGCAAGCGATTTTTCTATCATTAAACCTGGCTCCGCGAATGGCACGTTTGCTATTGTGTTTAGCGGTGAAACCGATATAACGAAATGCGCTATCACTTTTACTAATTCAACTGGCAGCGGTTCAGCACCTGCGATTGCCGTGGTTGGCAAAGCAGATTGCTGATTAAATGTCTTCACGACAAAATTGTTATTGACATGAAGCGCTGTGCACAAGCTCAGCAGGGGTTTACCCTCGTTGAGCTTGTTACTATCATGATAATTTTGGGCATTCTGTCTATCGCTGTCTATCCGCGTTTTCAAGGTAGCTCGGGTTTTTCTGAATTTACTTATCAGGCACGTCTGGTCAGTGCGCTTAGGAGTTTGCAAGTTCAGGCGATGCAAGATTCCCGTTCAAATTTATGTTTTCAACTTAATTTTGTAAATGGCACTGCGTCGCCTGCGTTTGGTGTGCCGACTCGCGATTTTTCTAGCGCTAACGCGCTAAACACGTGCGCCGGAAGTATTGACTTTAACGCGAGCGGAAGTGTGGGTACCCGTAGTATTGAGCTGAATGACAGGGGCATTGAGTTGCAAGCCAAAGACGGTACAACAGCGATTACCAGCATCGGCTTTACATCAATGGGACGACCCATTACAAACCAAACATCCTGCGCAAATGGATGTACGGTCACTTTTTCAAATCTAGAGACGGTGTCAGTATGTGTCAAGTCGCAGGGTTATGTGCATGCTTGCTAGCCGCCAAATTTTGCAGCCAATGCACAAGCGTTTACAACAGCAGCCGCCAAGCTGCTCTAATCCCCACACGCCAAACGGTTTTACCTTACTCGAAATTGTGATTGGCATGGTCGTGCTGTCCATCGCTTTGATGACGATGACAAGCGTATTAGCACCGCAAACAAAACAAGGCATCGATCCCATCTGGCAGGTCAGAGCCGTTGCACTTGCAAGCTCTTTAAGTAACGAAATACTCGCTAAACCGTTTGATAACAATTCAAATCCAGCAGGTAACCTAACTCGTTGTAACGAAATTACCGCTTGTACGCTCAGTGCATCCCTAGGGCCCGATGGCCTAGAAACACGCTTAGATTTTAATGACGTCGATGATTTTAACGGCTTTTTTCAGCAAGGTGGCAACATTACCAGTAGTGCCGGTTTTACCTCGATGGTCTCTGGCAGTGACATCTATGCCGGTTTTGGTGCGCAGGTTGAGGTATTTTATGACGACAACTTGGATGGCGTTAATGATGATGACGCTGACGGCAACGGGATCTTAGATACCGGTACACTAACCGGCAATACAAAACTTATCCTGATCACTGTCACGACGCCAGGTAACGAACGTATACAAATCGCCTCGGTAAAGGGAAATTTTTAGTATGCAAGCGTTTAAGAACTGTCCAGCGAGTAAGGGCTTTACGCTCGTTGAACTCATTGTCGTTATCGTTATTTTAGGCATCGTGTCGGTCGGTGTGTCGAGTATTTTAAAATCAGGCACGCAAGCCTATTTAGACGTCAGCCAGCGTGAGCAGTTGTTGCGTGATGGCAGTTTTGTAATCGAGCGACTCAATCGTGAAATAGCATCAGCGGTGCCAAATAGTGTGCGTGTGTCTGGCAATGCTACAGCCCATTGTTTGGAGTTGGTGCCGATCAAATGGAGTACGTTTTATCTCAACTTGCCTGTGCCGCCATCTAGTGCAACGCAAGTCGATATTGTGAAAATGGTCGATGAAGCTGGTAATTTATTTGTGCCTACGTCAGCCTCCGATATCGGTATCGTCTATCCAACTCGTTCGGCTGATATTTATAATGACAGTAACAATCGTCGTCACACTCTAACGTCATGTGTGGATGATGGTGATGGTAATTGTGCAACAGACGATGATAGTGATGGTGTCTTGCAGCTTACCTTTGATGGCACCTTTGCACAGCCATCGCCAGCAAAACGACTGTATCTCGCAGATTCATCTGTTAGTTACTGCGTGAGAAATAATGCGGTTTATCGTCATCAAGCTCAGATTGCAAGTACACAAACAATCTACACTGGCGGTGGTGTATTAATGGCCCAAAAAGTTGCTAATGTACTGGCTTCATCACCGCTGCTGAACACTGCCGGCACACAAAACCCATTTCGGGTGGTTGACAGTAGTTTGCGCAGAAATGCGTATGTGCAAATCCAATTGATGTTTGCGCGCGACGATGAGCTTATGCCGTTTTCACAAGAGGTGCATATTCCAAATGTTCCCTAGCTTAAAACCATTCATTCTTGCTTACGCAGGCACCCATAATGCAGACCACCAGACACAGCATTTGATTGTGCGCGCAGCAAGCCACTCTGCGAAAACCCAAGGGGGCAGCATGTTGGTGATGGCCCTTTTTGTAATCGTTGTATTTGGTTTGTTAGCGGCTACTATGTCCAGCTTATTGCGAACCTCCTCTGACAACGTGATCTATGAAGTATATGGCTTGAGAGCCAAACAAGCCGCGCAAGCAGGTATTCAGCGCCTCGCACTGTCTTCATTACCTCTTAACGCTGCGCCGGCACTGTGCAACCAAACTATTTTGAGTCCCAGCGCGTTCAGTCAAATTGCAGGTCTGACAGGGTGTCAGTATGCGGCTCAATGCAATACTTCAGCAATATCATTTAATGGTGATGAGTTCCTTTATTTTAGATTTACTAGCACCGGCACATGCCAAATTGATGATAAAGTGACCAGCCGCACTATCTCCGTCGATGCGATGCAGGAACGCTAATATGCCAATGACAACAATCAAACATATATTGTATGCGGCGCTGCTTGTTTGGATTAGCGTACTATCTGGCCCTGTTTTGGCGGCTACCTGTTCAAGCATATATTCGGGACCAGCCACATCATGGTCTTCTTCGGGAGATATTTATTTTGGTCTAAACAGCAAGTTAATTGGCTCGTCAGGCACTATTGATATTCGTGTGCCAACACCGGCAGTGGCCGGTTCGGGCGTTTTGACATGTGATACCCAAAACTGCGCCAGCAGTGGCCGCAAAACAGATAAGCTTAACCCACGATCTTTTTCTCGCTCGCCCTACTCGACAGATATCTATTTGTATGAAAATCGCACAGGTTCTATTCAACAGGGCTATTACGATAATCTGTATGTTTATCAAAATTCCACACTGAGCATAGTGGACCGAAATCGGTGGACAGCGTTTGATTATGTCAGCCTAGCAAATAATGCAACATTGCTATTGGACGAAGGTATTTATTGGTTCGAATTTTTGCGGATGTACGACGATGCTAACATTAGGCCAAGGGGCAATGCCAAAATTACATTGCTGGTCGAAACCGTCGACTTGGCGCAAAACATTCGCTTAAACTGGGATGGTGATCCTGATCAATTAGTGATCATCGCTTACGGCGACATCAATTTTGCGCAAAGCACTTATCTTAAAGGGTATGTTCATAGCAAAGGCAATATCAAT
>Ga0115565_10000901_pt1 | contig 25619 bp, 19 predicted proteins | sample COGITO_mtgs_1105_FD_87199 | JGI IMG/M metagenome (GOLD analysis project Ga0115565, IMG submission 87199) | Pelagic marine microbial communities from North Sea - COGITO_mtgs_110530 | ecosystem: Environmental > Aquatic > Marine > Epipelagic | place: Germany:Helgoland, sampling site Kabeltonne... | reverse complement strand
TGTAACGGCATGAAAATAGAGCGTTTTGTAGCGAAATATTCAGACAAATCTAACAGTGAAGATGGTGAAGAATCGGTGGTTCGAGTGGTAGCGCTAAGCGCAATGGACCGTTCAAAAGAATCAAGATTTTGTTTGGACGCTGTGACATTAGGTGAAAAAGCCGCGAGAGCAAAATACAAAATGAACGACGAAGACATTCGTTGTAACGGCAAGTCAATCCAAAACTTCTTGCGTTCATTCGACAACACCAAAGTCGTCAACAGCGGCGACTTAACTGATACGATTGCTAAAACAGAGTAAGAGATTTAATTAACTAAATCAGTTGGTTAAACTAAAAAAAGGTGCTTTGATAAGCACCTTTTTTGATCGTTCTGATTAGATATGAAAATCAATAAGCATTCTTATCGACAAAGCCTTTAAAAACAGTTGCGATAATAATCTTGATGTCTAGCCACACAGACCATCTGTGGATGTAGTCCAAATCGTATTCGACGCGCTTGACCATTTTGTTAATCGTTTCGGTTTCGCCTCTAAAGCCGTTGATTTGAGCCCATCCCGTGATACCCGGTTTTACCTTGTGGCGCAGCATGTAGCCTTCGATGAGCTTGCGATATTGCTCGTTGTGAGCGACTGCATGCGGTCTAGGCCCCACAATAGACATACGCCCTTGTAACACGTTTATAAACTGTGGCAGCTCGTCCAACGACGTGCGACGCAAAAACCCCCCAAAAGGCGTAATGCGCATATCGTTCTTGGTCGCTTGTTTTACCTCATCGCCATTGTCTTGCGCGGTCATTGAGCGAAACTTATAGACTTTTATTTTGCGCCCATCCAAACCGTAGCGATTTTGCTTGAATATAACAGGTCCTTTGGACGTCAGTTTGATGCCAATGGCAATACCGACCATTGGCAGTGCGATTAACATCAGAATTAGACTGCCGACGACAATATCTTCAGCGCGTTTGAGCACGTTGTTTGCACCTTGGAAGGGCGTGTCAAACACACTGAGGGTTTGCACAGAACCAATCGTCTGCCAACGTGCATTGAGCAAGTTGTAGATAAAAAAGTTAGGAATAATGTACACATTGCAGGTGGTATCAGAACAACGGTTGAGAATATCCATAATTCGATCTTCAGCAGACATCGGCATGGCGACGTAAATATAGTCTATCTCGGCATTGCGAGCGGCTTCAAGGGCGTCTTCAACACAACCCGCCACTTGGTTTTGAAATTCATGCGGCAGTCTTGACGTGGCGCGATCGTCATAAATACCTTTTAGAGAAATACCAAGATGGTCATTTTCCATTATTTGTACCGCTAAATTATAGCCAGCAGGCGTCGCGCCAATAACCGCTGCAACCCTAGAGTTACGACCTTTGCGGCGCTGTACAAACAAAATTTCACGAAACACAATACGCCAAGCAGCTAGTGCAGGGTAGGTGGCGGCAATCCACAGCATAGTGGTGGATTCGCCGTATTTAATAAGTGCAGGAAACAAAAAGGCAAACCCAATGATCACAAGAGAGGTGATAGTCCAGGTAATCGCGGTAAACTTAATCAAAGTCGTGGTGGATTGCGTGCGCCACGAACGGTAAAGGTCGACAGCTTCTGCGGTGAGGTTAAAGCCGATGATGCCAACAAGCAGCATTACGAGAGTTTCAGGGTGCAGTTCCACTCCACGACTGGTCAATACCAGAAAATACAAGGCCGTAATTGTGACCATGTCGACCAATCGATACAGCGTTGAGAAGCTGCTGCGGTTCGACTGAATTATGCCACCTTCTCTGGCTTTGTTGCCCTTTTCCTTTTTCATTTGTTCCCTTATTAAAACAACCGGACTTTTTTGTTTGTGATTGCAAAATCTTACTCTTTCAACCTGTCACTGCATAATATAAACCAAGTTTATGGGTATAACCAATATAACTATGTTTATCCCGTTTTAGTGGTTTTAAAAAAGACTCCAAAAACGAAGTTTTTTTAGTTTTTAATTAGTGTGTAAAAACTGATGTGGAAGTCGTCTCTTTTTTGCGACACAAAGCAATCGTGAACTCATTGCAATCGAGAGATGCGCATACGCTCTTTGTCTAGCATTAATCTGTCTTGGAGTTTTATATACAAGTTATTGATAGTTAGCATAAAGAGGCGAAATATTTCACGAAAGACTGCATTTGTATATGCCATTTAAGGAATAAACGAGATATGTAACGTCTATTAGTTTGAGCCATCAAAGACATGCCAAAGTCTTCAATAATTTGATATGCGAATACCACAATAAAATGGTATCATCGCATAAAATTCGAGCGTAGGTTAGCACCTAAACAGGATCGAAACAAATAAGTCAAGGCTGGTTGGCACAGCTTTAGCATTAAAAATCACCAAATCAATTGTAACAACTACGAGCACTGGAAAGGTATAAAATGAAATTAGGGAAAATGGCGGTTATTGCCATGTTAGTCGGCACTGCGCTTAGCGCTCACGGACAGCAGTTTAATGAAGCTGCGACTGTTCCGTTTGGTAGTTTTGATTTTATCCCAACGTTGGACGTTGGCTTTCGTTATGATGACAACGTAACTCGTCAGGCAAGCGACGAAATTGCTAGTTTTACACAAATTATTTCACCACAATTGATTCTATTGAACAATTTTGGTGCAAGCCAAGCTCGGTTTGGGTATCGTTTACGCAATGAGCGATTTTTTAGCAGCAGTGAAGACAATTATACGGATCATTTCTTATCTACAGGTGTTGAGTACGAACTTAATGTTCGCCATAGGCTAGATGTTTCTTTCGATTTTGAAGATGGACACGAGCAACGCGGGACAGGCTTTTCGATTCTAAATATTGCTGATTCTCCTGATACGTACAAAGAAACTGACTTAGCTTTACAGTATTCATACGGTGCGCCAGGTGCTGCAGGACGTCTCGACTTTAATGCAAATCTTGCAAGCAGAGATTATGACCTCAACACTTTGCCCGGGCGGGCACGAGATCGTGGGATAAACTCTGTAGGCGGTACCTTTTACTACAGAGTAGGCGCCACAACTGACGCGACATTCGATATTATTCGAAAAGTTGTTAACTATAATGTTGCTGCCGATCCAAGTAATCCTCTAGATAGCACGGTAATGTCATATTTGGTGGGTTTGAGCTGGGAGGCAACTGCGCAAACTTCAGGTTTTGCTAAGATTGGTCATGAAGAAAAAGATTTTGATTCGTCACTAAGAGATGATTTTAGTGGCGTAGATTGGTCAGCGGGTGTTACTTGGGAGCCTACAGACAATTCAGAGGTGACCCTCTCTACCAACAATGATACTAATGAGACAAATGGAGAAGGCAACTTTATTCGCCAACGTGATTATCGATTAGTATGGAATCATCGCTGGTTAGAACGGTTGAGAACGTCAGCCTCAATCACTTTTTCTGAAGATAAATACGAGGGGCAAGCTGTTGAGTTTGGTGTGCGTGAGGATGATCTACAACAGTTTAACGCAACTGCATACTATCAATTTAGACGTTGGATAAATTTTGAACTGGGTTACACATTTGATACGCGTGATAGTAACCGCGACGGTATAGACTTTGATAGAAACCAATTGCTTCTCAATGCTTTCATCACGCTTTAGAAGGTCGCAGTAAAAATGAGTATAAGATTGATCAGGACATTGCTACGAGGCTTCGCTGCGTTTACTGTAGTGCTGTTTACATTAAACGTACAAGGACAATCTGGGACGTTAAACCAATACACTTTGGGTGCAGGAGACCTAGTTGAGATAACTGTTTTTGGTCAAGACGATCTTACGGTAAGAACACGACTTTCAAATACCGGAACAATAAGTTACCCATTTATGGGTGATATTGAATTAGTTGGCTTAACTTTGAATCAGGTTGAACAAATAATCGATGATGGGTTAAGAGGTGACTATCTGGTCAATCCCTCCGTTTCCGTATCAGTGATCGAATATCGTCCGTTTTTTATTGATGGGGAAGTAAAGCGACCAGGTGGTTATCCTTACCAACCTGGCCTGTCTATAAATAAAGCGGCCGCGCTTGCCGGTGGTTTTACAGAGCGCGCTGCACGAAACAAAGTTTCTATCGTGAGAACAATTGCTGGTGAAGAGCAGAAGTTTGAAGCACAAGAGAGTGATATCGTTTTTCCTGGCGACATAATCACTATTCAACAACGCTTCTTCTAAAGGAATGTCAATGTCAGAATTAAACGAAGTCGAGTCAAAAATTATTGACTCTGAAACGATAGATATAGAACAGTATGTAAATACAATAAAACGTTATTTTTGGCGAATATTTGGTCTTGCGATTTTTACTACGTTAATCTGCGCACTATTCGTATTCTCCATGACTCCAATATTTACTTCGAAAGCTACAATGCTAATTGAGTCAGACAAAGCCAATGTTTTGTCAATTGAAGAAATTTATGGTTTGGATTCAAGCAGGAAAGAGTATTTTCAGACTCAATATGAGATTCTGCGTTCAAAGCGGATCGCTAGGAAAGTTGTAGAAAGCTTAGAATTATACAAATTCGATAATTTCAACCACGAATATAACCAACTGAACAAAGGAATAATCTCTGATTCGGTCGCGGGTGCAAAGAATGTTTTAAGGACAGCTCTGCCTTTCTTGCCTCAAAAGCAAGAAATAGAACTTTCAGAAGAGGAAAAATTTGAGCGGGATGTCAAATTTGCTACTTCCGTGGTTGGAAAGAATTTAACCATTAATCCGTTAGTCAACACTCAAGTTGTAGAGCTCGCTTACGAAGATCAAAATCCCAAGCGGGCTGCCCAAATCGCCAACACAGTGGCAGAAGTTTACATAAAAAACTATCTAGAATCTAAATTAGAAATGACAGCAAAAGCAACAGAATGGCTTAATGAAAGCCTTCAGGGGTTGCGCAATAAATTAAACGCAGCAGAAAAAAATCTCGCTGACTTTTATGAACGAGAACAAGTCGTCGATATCGACGGTGTAGTTGGTCTTGCGTCAGATAAGTTGCAAAACTTGAGTAATCAGTTGATCGATGCTCAAATTCTTGTCAAGCGAAACGAAGCCATTTTCAATCAAGTGACACGAGCAAACGTGAGTCTGGATGAATTGTCGAGGCTACCTGACGTTCTCAATCATCCTTCTATCCGCGATTTGAAACGCGCTGAAGTGTCGGCTCAAAGCAGAATATCAGAACTTAAAGAAGTTTATGGACCTAAACACCCGCGGATGATTGCAGCCAATGCTGAGTTGACTTCAATAGCAGAAAGTGTAGAAAGTCAGATACAATTACTTATCTCTAGCATTAGAACTGAATATGAATCGGCGAACATGAAACTTGCCGCCCTAACAAGAGATGTTGATGCCGCGAAATCTGAATTCAGAGTTTTGTCAAACTTGGAGAGCAGTCGCAGAACTTTGCAAAGAGAAGTTGATATCAACCAGCAGCTATACGATTCATTTTTTACGCGATTGAAAGAAACAGACCAAATTGGTGGGTTTGAATCTGCAAACGCAAGGCTGATTGACTTTGCGGCCCCTCCTACTTTTCCTTCAAAACCTAAAAAGGGATTTATTATTATAGGAGTTTTTATCGCTAGTTTTGGTTTTGGTGTGTTCTTAGCAATTAGTTTAGAAGCTCTAAATAGTGGTATACGTTCTACGGAAGATGTGGAAAGAAAGTTAGCTCAGCGCATGTTGGGAATAATTCCATGGCAGCCCCATAAGAAGAAAGAGAATCTAGCGTTGCGTCACTTTTTTGATAATAAACATCATATTTTCAGTGAGTCGGTTCGCACTCTGAGAACAAGCCTACAGTTGCTAAATCTCGACAAGCCATCGCAAACTATCTTGGTCACGTCTAGTGTCCCTAAAGAAGGGAAAAGCACTGTATCAATTAATCTAGCATTTGCCATGGGGCAACTCAGTAAGGTATTAATACTCGACACTGATTTACGTCGACCATCAATAGGTAAACAGTTTGATTTACCCGGATTTCAGCCTGGTCTCGCTAATTTAATAGCAGGGACTCATAAACTAGAAGAATGTATCGTAACGGATGAAAAGTCGGGTATAGATGTGATTGGAGCGGGCACATTACCACCAAATCCACAAGAGCTGTTGGCCTCTACTCAATTTAAGATTCTAGTGGATGAGTTGCGCAGTAAGTACGATCACATCATAATGGATAGTGCCCCTACTCAAGCTGTAAGTGACTCCGTTCTTGTATCTAAACACTGTGATTCCGTTTTGTATGTTGTGCGTGCAGATAGCACCAGCCACAAGATAATTAATCAAGGACTGAGTCGTTTCTTACAAATAGGTCACAGAGTTGATGGAGTAGTGTTAAATCAAGTTGATTTAAACAAAGCTAAGAAGACAGGCGCCTATTCTGGTTTTTATGATCAGTATGGTTATAACAGCTATTCACAAAATAGTTACCAAAGTAATCAAAAGCCTTGATCGATTTGCATAGTCACATACTTTCAGGGATTGATGATGGCGCAAAGGACATTTCTGAATCGATAGAAATAGCGCTGCAATCAGTCGCAGTTGGGGTCACTCACATGATGTGTACCCCACATATTCATCAAGGAATCTTTGAAAATACCACATCAACTATAAACTCTGCATTTGGAGCGTTAGTGCAAGCCTTTATTAGTCATAACATTCCGCTTAAAATCTCCAAGGGTAGCGAAGTAAGACTAGACACGACTATTCTGGGTGGTATTGCAAATAATCAAATCCCTTTTATTGGGCACTGGCAGGGAAAAAAGGCATTATTGTTGGAACTTCCTCACAGTCATGTGCCGCCCGGTGCAGAAAATCTAATACGCTGGCTATTGAAAAATGATATTCAACCTGTGATCCCCCATCCAGAGAGAAACAGGGACATAATGGCAGATTATAACAAGCTGTTATTTTTGAAGCGCCAAGGCTGCATTTTTCAAGTAACCGCTGGTGCTTTCGTCAGTAGATTTTCACAAAAGAGTGGTGAACTTGCTGAGCAGATGTTAAGTGAAGGCCTTATCGCTTATGTTGCTTCAGACACGCATAGCGTCAAGCGTAGGCCAAACGACATGCGTATGGCTAGAGAGTCAATTGCGAGTCTTGCTGGCGAGGATACTGCTGAACAACTTACTTATGTGACACCAAAAGAAATCACTCAGCATGTAGAATGGCATTAATGAATACAGTCCTTTTTAGAGCTAAAGCAAACGAAATTGTGAAAACAGCACGTAGTAATCCTTTTGTCATCTTGTTGCTTTTAATTTCGATCGTTGGCTTTTTTCAAAGCGCTAGATTTGGTGGTGCGAGTCTTGATTACTACTTTGTTAAAAACTCAGTTGATGATTGGCAGTCCAACATCGAAACAAAGACGCAAAACGATTATCTTCGCGCAAACAGCGCAATTGCAGATGCTCAACGCTCTCATCCAACACATCCGTTGTATAGAGATTTACAAGGTCAATTGCTGGAATGGGGTGCGCTTGCTGGTTTTGTAGATCCAAATAAAGCGTTAAATGAGGCAAAAGGCTACTACTTGAACGCGATTAAATTGAGACCTACTTGGCCGGTTAGTTACGCATCTCTTGCGGTACTCAAATGGCGATTAGGTGAATTTGACGATGAGTTGGCGGGGTATCTTGATAAAGCCAACAGTTACGGACCTTTAAAGGCTGAGGTTCATGTGCTGTTCGTCGAACTAGGGCTTTCTTTGTACTCTGTAAATCATCCGTTTTTTATCGAACTTCAGCCGCATATGAAGCAGCGTCTTAGCTACGCAATGCGCAACGCACAAAGTCGCACGCGCGCGCTAGCAAGTATAAAGGAACTTGGTCAAGTCAAAACAGCTTGTAGATGGATGAGAAGCTACGACCCTTACACATACAAAAGCCTTCTGCGATGTTCGTAGTATCTAAAAATTGTCAGTAAGTCAGTGAAATTTTTAGTTTAGCTTACCTTACCTATTTTTGCGCGGGGCGTCGCTCTTTTTGCTGCCGATTGATTTTCAGGCTATTAATAATCATTGTTAACGCGATGAATACTGAAAAGTAAGTCGCATTCGCAAAAGCTTGCAAAGGAAAGTCAACCGTCATATGCACCAACATACCAATCATCACCATCGAACACGCAAAAGATGTGCCCTTAAATATCGAGTTTTGTCTTCGGTACATTGGACGCGCCGCTTTGTATAAAGTGAACATCATCATAAACGCCATTATAAAAATACTGGGTAAGCCATACTCAATGATCATTTGGATGTAATCGTTGTGCGCATGGTCATAAAACGAATGCACTTCGGCGCTCTGATATCCCGGAAAAGTGCTGTAAAAGCTCCCACCACCAGTGCCTGTCAGTGGAAAGTCGAATATCATTCTACTCGCGTCAACGAGAACCTCATCTCGACTTTCTTGCTGCAGTGACGTTTGAACTAAACGCTCTTGTATCTTGTCCAAACCAAAGTAAGCACTCACAATTAACAAGTCGATAATAAACATACTGATAACTAAAAAGCTCAAACCTTTGCTTTTGTTTTTAATTAAGTATAAAGAAGCAAACCCAACAATCGTCATGGCCACAAAAAACGCAGTGTTCCCCATTCTTGAACGTGACATGACCAAGCCAATCACCATAATCGCTATTGATATTCTAATTAGTGCCTTGCTACTTAACATTGTTGTAGCAATTGAACGCAACATATCTTTCGGGCTTGTGTTGCGGTTTTTTTGTAGGGAAGTCACAAGCAAGCCGATACCCGCAGCAGCACACATCATTAAAAAGTTAGCGTAGTGATTACGGTAAACGAAACTACCAGTTGCAGAATTGCTTACTTCAAAGCCAAATATCAAGCTGTTTTCAAACCCTAAAAGTATTTCAAATGCACCATACAATGCCTGAAAGGTCCCAGTTGCTACGATTGTCAAAAGTAACAGTTTTAATCTATTTTCGTCTGTTACCAACATTAATACGCAACAGAACATACAAAAATAGGCGAGCAACTTAAAGAAGCTAATAATGCTTTGTCCAATATCTAAAGAAAGATAGAACTGTTGCGCGTCGGCCATCTGTTGAATTTCTAGCGCTTTAGGCGATAAAAAACCGACTAAAAACTCCGGAAGCGCTATTATTTGTAGTAATGCTATGATAATTAAAGACAGCCAAAAGTAAAACATGCTTGTATAGGCTTGCATACCCAACCAAGGTTTGTGTCTAAACTGATACGTACTAAATATCGTTAGTGCAAAAATAGCCATTTGGAAAAAGCTCCACGCCCAAGGCCTATTGGCACCTAAAGGAATGGGTAGCAAAAACACTATCGCTAACAAAGAGTAAAATAATGAATTCGAGGTTTTTGAATGCAATGCTTGTGCTCGTGTTAGTTATATAATACTAAAAAAGCCCCTATAAAGGGGCTTTATCTTTTCGCTAGGTTTGTTAGTTGGTGGAAGCTGTAGTATCGCCACCACCTGCGCCACCACCACCTATACCTGCCCCTATTGGAGCAGTAGGCGCTGGGGCGCCAGTAGCCGCCGTTGCAGTTGATACTGACGTAGGATCTGCACCAGAAGCTAGGGCTATCAACAGCGCGTCGTCACCACTTATAACACCTGTTAACACCGCGCCATCAATAACTTCTTGAGCAAAATCTGGGTATAAATATGTCCCAAGTGCAACAATTTGCGGCGCCTCATTGCTGTTTTCTTCAATCATTATCTTCACGACTTCAATTAAGCTATTTACCGCCAACATTTGCACGTAGAACCCGTCCGCCATCGGGATGTTTAAGCCAACCGCTGACTTGGCCGCTGGGCTCAGAATAGTGCTTTCTTCTTGCAAAGCAGATTCTATACTTTCAGCAATCGCTGTTTGCTGGTCGTTACCTAATTCAACATCTGCCATTATTTGCTGATGTAGCCTTGTGCCTGGTTGGCTGTTATCACCAAACACTGTCGTTTCCTGTGCACTTGCTGTATAGCTTCCTGCTAAAAGCAATATTGCACTAATAAGTAAACTACGCATTATCATTATTTCCTATGACAAAAGGGTGGTGCTAATTCATCCACAGTCAAATTTTACTGGGCAAATCACGAGATATCAACAAACATTTAGAGTATTTTAGGTGCGCTAATGTAGTAACCTTGTTGATAATCTACATGTGCTTGTGTAAGCCATTGAGATTCTTCAATACTTTCGACAGTTTCAGCAATTATTTTTATATTCAAACTATGTGCAATTGACACCAAAGATTGCACAAATAGTTGGTTATCGGGCTCATTCTGGATATTTCTTATGTATCTGCCGTCAATTTTTAAGTAGTCCGGCTTAATATCACGCAAGTGCATAAGCCCAGCAAGTTGGGCACCAAAACGTTCTACTGTAATTTGGAGGCCTTTTTGTTTTATCTTGCCGACAAACTTTGCAAGTTGTTTTGTGTCATTTACTAATGCGCGCTCTGGAATTTCGATGACTATTTTGCTGGCTAAATTTCCGGCCGCAACACTATCGAAGCTTTCTAGCTTATTCAATAGCCACTTCTGAAAGTTATGATCGAGCAAAGACATGCGAGACAAGTTGATACCAACTTTACATGTCAATTGTGGCATTGTACTTATTTTTTCAAGAGCTGCAGACATGATCATTTGATCTAGCTGTTCTGCACTATCTAGTCTAATTGAAGCAGGGATCAATTGTGCCATGGGGATTAAATCGCTGCTGGATTTATTGGGGAGGCGTGCAAACCACTCTTGGTAAATAGTCTTCCCATGTGAATCATTTATCGATTGTGCCGCAAAGTCAGATTGTTTTTGTGATAGTAATTTATCAATTTTGACGCGCCATTCTTGATTACTGTAATTTACAGATAGTTTTCCGGCAAACTGATATTTATTCTCTTGACTTTCTGCTATAGCAAGGGCGCTGTCGGCTTTCTGCATAACGTCAGGATAAGTCATGCCATAAGCAAATGCGGTTGTACCAATATGCGCAGTGCCGTTGGAATACTCAGATTTTTCTATGCGTTTGTACTGCTCACTAAGCTGTCTCACTAAAGCTTCACAAGTTGCAAGTGACGAACCTTCAAGCAGCACAGCAAAGTCTGCGCCGGATATTCTATACATCGAAAAGTGTGCCAAACTATGCTTGGCAATGTCTTTTGTATGCTCACATATTGTCTTGACATAATTGTCACCATCCTCTTTACCAAGCGAGTGATTAACCTCCGCCAAGCTTGATAGACGAATTACTACCAAAAAGCCCTGTATATGTTGTTCTTCATCACGCAACAACTGATTTATCGCTAAATCGAAGGCGCGTCTATTACCAACAGTTGTAAGCTGGTCTGAATAGGCAAACTGTCGATATTTTTCTGATTGTGTTGTAAGTTGGCTAAACATTAAACCGAGCTTTTGTGACATCTTGTTGATTGCATTTACGAATGTTCGAAGCTCTGGCGTGCGCGGTATCTTATCTATTATTTCAAAGTGTCTATCACTAATGCGTGAAGCACTCTCGACTACTGCGTTTATAGGTTTAGTAATGGCTTTGACCAAGAAATAAACGAAAATCAAACCCAATATAAAAATACCTGCAATCACCCAAAATGTATCGATCGCATTTCGCCATAGTTGCAGATAACCGAACCCAGGATTGCTAACAACAGCCAAGTTGCCGGCAATATTCCATCCATTATTGATTTCAGAAATCGTGATGGGCGCATCAATTGGAAACATATCCACAAACCAAGCCGGCACACTTTCTAACTCGGTCGGGTTTTGCTTATCAAGCAGCACTTTATTGGTGGCATCTGTCAGTGTAATCGACTGATAATAACCACGATCGAAGATTGCATTTGTCATGGTATCGATTATTGCAAAGTCCTCTTCTACGCCAATGTATGGGGTAATCGACAAGCCAAGCGATGTGGCAGTATCTTGAGCGTGAGATTGCAGTTGATGTTGTATAAAGTCACGTGTGTTATTTACGTTGACCCACAGTGAACCGGCAAATACTAATGCCAGTACAATGAAAAAACCTATCCCTAACTGCTTTGATAATGACATTATTAATTCCTACCGTTTACAACGTGTCGTTGCATAAAATGATGGCTTGAAGCGGTGTTTTAATGCTTTAATTTTCCTGCTTCATTCGTATATTCAAATCTTCCCACAGACTGTTATTACCGCCAGATTGCACTTGTTTTCCGCGCCCTTGGGATTTGGCCAACCATAAGCCATTGCCATTAAAGCTATAAATCGGTATTAGGTCTCTTCTTTGATTAGCCGGTAATATTCGCTTGTTGATATTATCAAGAATCAACGGAATAGAAGTCGGTGTATCGTAATAACTTAATACCATATGCGCTTGGCGAGGACGCAAAGCAGTAACATACATCAATCGCAGTTTTTCGGATGGTATGCCAAGCTCTACTAAACTAAAGTACTTGGCAATGGTGTAGTCTTCACAATCACCTGCTTGCGTGGCTAAAAACTCGACTGGCGTCGCCCAGTAGTCGTTTTGACCCCAGTGTTCGATGTCGTCTTTAAATTCTAACTTGTTGAAGAAACTGTTTACTTCAAAGAGTTGATCTTCTTTAGTTTCTTTATTTAAAGATATCAGCATTTCTTGCCATATCCTTACTCTTTGTGCAGATGCCTCTCCATACTTTGCCGCAACGCGGTCGAATAGCTCATCGTTAAAAACCAATTTGGGTTGAGTCGGCAACGATAAAAAAATAAACACACTGAAAATAGCGAGTCGAATCAAAAAGTCCTACCTAACGTTATGATTAGCATTGACTAAGTATTGGGCTATTGGTCTAAAAGTCATTAATAATCGATTGACTGAAGCTTGCATTTTGTTGCCCCATTCTACTAAATTCTACCAAAAAGGTTAGATAAAGTTTTAATTGGCGGCAAAAGGACCGCTCAGCTCACAAAACTGAATAATATAAATATGTAGTAGAATTGCACAAACACTTAGAGCGGTGTTCCTCACAAGATGATAATATTATAGGAAATAACGGAAACTTTCGTTAATCCCGATTAGATCAGCAATGAAACTTTCAGGGGATTATCAAAATTTAGAGCATGACGTATGTTGCGATTTAAGAATAAAAAAATTGTTTTTGTTATCAATTCGCTAGAGGGTGGAGGGGCTGAAAAAGTTCTGTGTAACTGGTTGATGGAGTTGGAAGCTGAATTTCTAGAGGCCAATATCGATGTCCATCTTATTTTACTTGATGATTTGGAACACAAAAACATTCCACCCGATTACGTTAAAATAACCCAGCTAAACTCGGGCGGCAGCTTTTACACAGGTTTCAAACTTTTAAAACGCGCAATCGGTGCAATGTCCCCAGACTTGGTAATCAGTTTTTTAACCAGAAGCAATCTGCTTTCAACGCCAATATGCAGGATTGCCAAGATTCCAGTTGTTTTGAGCGAGCGGGTCCATACTACTCAGCACTTTGGTAATTCTTTGAAAGGAAAGTTAAGCCGGTTACTGATTCGTTTCATTTATCCCAGCGCTACCAAAATAATCGCCGTCAGTCATGGCGTAAAAGCAGATTTGGTAAATCACTATGGTGTCAATTCGGAAAAATGTACGGTCGTTTATAATGCATACAACATTGACGCTCTCGCAGAACAGGCGAACGGTGACGTAAATTATCCAGTCGCAGAGTACTGTGTTGGAATAGGAAGGCTTGTCGACAATAAGAACTTCGAGCTTCTTTTAAGTGCAATCAATGAAGCAGATCTGACTCTGCCGTTATTGCTTCTCGGGGAAGGTGAAAATGAGCCCAAACTGAAGCAACAAGCTGCAGACTTGGGAATTGCTGAGCGTGTACATTTCATGGGTTACGTAAAAAATCCTTATCCTTATTTAAAGAATGCGAGTTTTTTGGTATCCACCTCAAATGCAGAGGGCTTTCCAAACGGTATTGCGGAGTCAATATGTTTAAGCACGCCCGTTCTTAGTACAAACTGCGAATCGGGACCCGCTGAAATATTAGCTAGTGATTATAATTTCTCTTCTACTTCCGCAATGGTTTTTGATACCGGCATTTTAGTCCCTACAAATAATAAAAAAGAGGTAGCTAGAGGATTACTGCAAATAAAGGAACTAGTTCAAAACAATAAATTTTCTGCTGCGTCGCTGCGTAGCAAGGCAGATGAGTTTAGTTTTTCAACGTTGAAAAAGTCATTATTTACGTTGTTAAATGATACTCTTGGTAAGTAATTTAATTATTAAATATGGAATGTTGAAATGAAGATATGCGCCATCGGTCTTCGAGGGATACCCAATGTAATGGGTGGAATAGAAACACATTGTGAGCAGGTTTATCCTCGGCTTGCCGAATTAGGATATTCTATAACAGTTATTGCTCGCAGCTCATATTGCAAAAACGATTCATTCGGAAAAATCAAGATAGTGCCATTGTTTTCATTTAAGCAAAAAAGCCTAGAGACAATTCTACACACCCTCTACGCGATGATTTATGCACGCTTATTTATCCATCCGAATATCATTCATATTCATGCAATTGGTCCTGCACTTTTGACTCCGTTTGCCAAATTATTGGGCTTTAAGGTTGTAGTAACACATCATGGTGCAGACTATAACCGACAAAAATGGAGTAATTTTGCAAAAAACCTGTTAAAGATTGGCGAGAAATTTGCAGTCATCTTTGCTGACAAAGTAGTTGTAGTTGGTAAAACCTTGACCGATGAAATCCAATCTAAATATCCCAAACATGCTGCAAAAGTTGTATACATCCCAAATGGCTGTCCGATAAGTTCCGTTGAACAAAAAAACACAGTACAAACGGCTGAGGTTCCAAATTTAGATATAAATAACGAAAAGTATATTCTATTTGTGGGAAGGCTAGTTCCCGAAAAAGGCGTTCACGACCTTATCTCTGCATTCAACATTGCAAGGTTAGACAATACTAAGCTGCTTATAGTCGGATCGTCGGATTTTAAAGATGCTTATTATCACGAAGTAGTCTCTATTCGGTCCGATACGGTAATATTTGCAGGGCAAAGGTCAAAAGAAGAAATCGCTTGTTTATATCAAAATGCGAGTCTTTTTGTTTTGCCGTCATACCATGAAGGACTTCCGATAGTTGCATTGGAGGCTCTCAGTTTTTCCTGCCCGATACTTTTAAGTAATATTGCCCCTAATCTAGATGTCGGGCTAGCGCCTGAAAGCTACTTTGAAGTGGGAAATGTAGCTCAGTTATCTACATTATTAGGGAAAAGTTATGAACCCTATTATGCTGCAAGTATTTTGGATAGATTTAATTGGGACACTATCTCATCAGACCTTGGGTCTGTTTTCGATGAAATCTAAGGATGGGACGAATTGAAATGACATTTTCTGTAATTATTACCACTTACGAGCGGCCAGATTATTTGCGACAATCGCTACAAAGCGCAATAAAACAGTCACTCAAGCCAAATGAAATAATCATCGTCAATGATGCGTCAAACGCCAATTATGACTCTGTCGTGGAAGAGTTTTCTGAACATATAACTCACTATGTCAAGGTTGCTGTATCAAAGGGCGCGAATCACGCACGCAATATTGGGGTAGAGAAAGCGAACTCAAAATATGTAGCATTTCTAGATGACGACGATGAATGGTTCGAAACCTTTTTAGAATTGCATTCGCGCGAGTATAACTTGGATGCAAATATCAATGCAGTGGTATGTGGTTACCAAATAATGAATGGCGACTCAATCAACGTTAATAAGATGCAAGCTGTAAGTGAAAGGTCGTTAAAGGTTGGCAATCCATTTTGTGGTATGAGTGGCGTATCAGCGAAACGAGAGGTGGCAGCTTTCCATCCATTCGACGAAACACTCGCAAATGGCCAAGATTGGGACTTCTTTGTTCGATTAGTATGTGCTGGTAATTTGATTAAAAATATTGCGTCACCTCTGTTCTACTATCGCAAGAATACGCCAGAGGGTATAAGTGCCAAAACAAAATCAATGAAAGTAGAAGACGCTGACCATAGGCTAGCTTCTGCATTTAAGCACAGAGAGTGGATGGGGGAGCGGAATTTTAAAAGAAGGATCGCTGAGCAACTATTAAATTACTTACCAAGCAAACAAAACAAGTTTGGCTGGTTGTTGAAATCCCTCAAATTAGCCGGGCTAGTTACTACAGCTCGTGTTGTAGTAACGAAGTTACTTAGGCAAAAATGATGGTAAACGAGATTTATCTAAGAGCTCTCAAAGCCATGAAAAGTAATAAATAAAAATGTTCGAAATTGCAAAAATTTTACTAACACTTGTCACGTTAACTGCTGTTTATAAGGTTTCACGAAAAACAGAGTCTTTTTTCCTTGTTTTCTTAATTTTTGCGATGTGGTTGCGTTTTGTTTTAGGGGCATTTCACGAAATTACCTATCCGCAGGTCCTGGGCCCCTTTTCGATAACCGCTTTTTTTTCGATAATTGTTGTTGCGTTTGGGCTTCTGATACTCCCTAAGAAAATTCTGCTGCTAAAGGGATTATTGCCATTTTATGCTTTTTATCTGTGTGTTTTTATCAGCGGAATATACAACGGTACGATAACTGGACTCATTGTAGTCAGCATCAAATGGATGTATTTTCTAATTGTATTAACAATGTTGGTACTGTCTATTCGTGATATGGGTATCAATCGAACATTCAAAACACTGTTGGTCGCATTTTCACTTCCTGTGGGCCTCCAAATCGCTTCGGTATTGTTGGGTGCTAAAAAGGTTACTGACAACGAAGGATTAGCATTTAGTTATATTGGTGGTTACTTTCACGAATCAGGCTTCTCGATGATACTTGTAGCTTTTTTAGTGTCGCTTAGCTTGATAAAAAGCAAAGATTTGAAATGGCAAACGATTCTTTTTTTTATTGGGGTTATTGGTATATTTTTGACAAACTATCGCACTGCAATTATCGCTGCGCTGCCCGTCATACTGATATTTTTCTTCAGCAAAAGTGAGCAAAAAATACCTACTCGATACAAACCAATATTTATGATTTTGGCAATCTTGATATGCACCATATTTCTTTTAGCGCTATTTACCATCAAGCAAGACCGGTTTGCAGATATTGGCACGGTAGTAGCAAATTTCACATCTTTAATAAAAACACCAATTTATTACACTGAGATAGAAAAAGATCTTTTTTCCGCGCGAATCTACATTTGGTCGCAATATTTAAGCGCGTTCTTTAACGCTGATATATACACACAAATTGTCGGTTTTGGACCTGAATCTTATAATGGAAAATTTGAAAAGTATGCCCACAATACATTTGTTTCATACTTATATGAATTTGGTTTTCTTGGTTTTGCTTCCTTCGTCGCGTTAAATATTTATGGTTTATACAATGCTTCGAAAATTAAACCAAAATCAGTATCGATCAGAGTTTTTTATTCAATGGTAGGGTTTCTTACTCTCAATCTAGCTACCATGCCGCTATGGGCACTGGAGGGTCTTATTATTTACGCGATATTGTTCAGCGTGGTGATTTCACGAAAACTCCTAATCTACCGAACTTGAGTCAGGGAGGTAAAAAAATTTATTATTCAAAGTTTTACGTTACTTTAAAATGAAGCGTCAATATAAAGCCGCAGTTATTCGAAACCTTGTTAATTGTGCAGTTGCTCGCTTGCTACTTTCTTTGTGGTGTAATGTGTAGCAGTAAACGTCTATACTAAATCTAATTGTAATGTAGTAAAAAAATATTTATGAGAGCTATAAAAATCAGCTCACCCAATAGAACTCATATCTTGGATTGCAAAATGACAGAGAGAATTATTGGATGTCGCTAAAAAAACAAGCAGCGAGAGGCGGTCTATGGATTTCAATTACCCGCACAGGCGTTAACGTCGTCGATTTTATTGTTTTTGCTTACTTAGCACGAATCCTCTCATTAGAGGACTTTGGTTTAGTCGCGTTCTGTTTACTATTTATTGAGTTTACCAATATTGCTGTTAATGCAGGAGTTAACCAAAATATAATACAACGTAAAAATTGGGATGAAGGGTATGCCTCTAGCACTCTCATCTATGTAGTGGGTTTAGCTATTGGATTGTCTTTATTTTTAGTATCTGTTGTAGCGCCTCTTGCCCACTATTTTCATTCTGCAGATGCGGCCTATGTACTAATAAGCCTTGCGCCAATAACTGTGCTTTTGAGTTTACAGGTGGTATTCAACGGTAAATTGTCGAGGGACTTCAAAAATAAACAAATGGGATTTGCAAGGTTTATATCTTCTGTTCTCTCTGGGCTAATTATTATCATAGCTGCCGAATCTGGGTTAGGTCTATGGTCATTGGTTATCGGTAAGTTATTTAATGCATTATTTGAACTCGTATTGCTTTTTTATTTGGCAAAGTTCAAACCAAAACTTCACTACAATAAAGTTGATACTGCTGAACTTGTCCATTTTTGTTTACCACTTCTCGGTTCAGCTTTACTCAACATGGCCCACCAGAGAGCAGCTATTCTATTTACTGGTCTTGTTTTAGGACCAGCCAGCTTTGCACTATTAAATGCCGCTAAGAAAGGTGAACAGATGATTAGCCAGGTGACACTAACCTCTATTAACTCTATGGTTGTACCAAGTTTTTCAAGAGTAAAAGACGGGGCTGATTTAGGGGTTTTGTACATACAGTTGGTGGCTATTACAGCTACATTGGTACTACCTGTGTTTATGGGATTGGCGGCCATAGCGGATCCTTTTGTTACTATTGCATTTGGTGAGAAATTCAGTGGTAGCGCTATTTTTATGAGTATTTCAGCGTTTATTATGTTTCCTAGTATATTAGGATGGTTTTTACCTACGTTACTTATTTCACAAGCAAAAACCCAAGACGCTTTTAAATTGAATCTAATAAGTGTTATTAGCAATGTGATAGTAGCTGCGTGTACTATTTGGTATGGCATTACCACCATGTTGATTGCAATTGTCATAGCAAATTGTTTAATGTTGCCCGTAAGGTTTAAGATAGTAACAAAGCATGTCCCTATCGATATTAAAAAACTGATAGCCAGTATCTTTCCTCAGTACTTTTGTGCGTTTGCTATGTTTGGCTGCATCTTAGTGTGCAAGTTTTTAATTGCCGAGTGGATCAGCAATCCAATTGTACAGATAATAATATTAATATCAGCCGGGCTGCTAAGTTACCCCTTATTGAGTTTTGTGTTATTTAACAAGCACACTAGGGCCCAAGTAAGCGAAATGAAAGCGTTGTTTTTTAAAGATGATAGAAATACTGCTTAATTTAAAAAGTAACAATCGATGAATAAAATAACAGTAGGAAACAGTATATGAAGATAGCAGTATTAACATACAATTTTAATAATAACTATGGTGGAATGCTGCAGTCATATGCAATGTTAGAAACTTTGAAAAAGTTGAAACATCAGCCTGAACTTTTGTTAGTGCCGACTATAGGTTTATCAAAAAAAGCAGCAGTAAAGCGAATCCTAAAGAAGCATGTTTTTTCTCACTTATCGAGCAAGTGGAAAGATAGTGAAAATAAAGACAAAATAGAGAAAAACACCAATTATTTTATAGAGAAGTACATCACTCCAAAGACGAAAGCTATCTATAGAAGGGAGCATTTTTCGAAAATAACTGAAAATAACTATGAAGCTTATTTGGTTGGCAGCGATCAAGTTTGGAGAGCTAAGGTTTACAGATATATTGATTACGCTTTTTTTGGTTTTGTGAAGAGTGATAGGCCGGTTCTTTTGTCGTATGCAGCTTCGTTTGGTGTGGATACTTGGGACTTTACAGAAGAACAAACTGTAAAGTACAAAAAACAATTGCAAAGGTTTAGTGGTGTTGCTGTTAGAGAAAGTTCTGGAGTTACGCTTTGTAAACAATATTTTGATAAAGATGCTATCCACGTACTAGACCCAACAATGTTAATAGATCCAGTTGATTATATGAAAGTGGTAAACCAAGAGAATGAACCTAAGCACTCTGGTGAACTGTTAACATACATTCTTGATAGTAATGAGGACAAGCAAAGTATTATTGATGCAGTCGCCAGTGAACTAAATTTTAGTGCTTTCAAAGTGAACACAAAGTCGAAGGAAAACATTAAAAGCGTAGAAGATAATATCTATCCTACTGTAACATCATGGTTAAAAGGCTTTGATGATGCTCAATATGTAATAACAGATTCATTTCACGGTTGTGTTTTTGCAATTTTATTTAATAAGCCTTTCATAGCATACGGAAATAAAGCGAGAGGAATGGCAAGGTTTAGCTCTTTACTCCAAATGTTCGGTTTAGAAGACAGGCTGGTTTCCAGTAAAGACGACGTAACCATTGAAAAAATAAATGAAAAAGTTGACTGGGTTAATGTAAATCTAAAACTCCAAGAATATAGAAAAATCTCACAAAAATACCTTACGGATACGCTAAAAGAGAAAAGCAAGTAAATAGCTTCACGTTTACAGAGATGTCCGAACGTTAGATATTTCGATTTTACTGTCGCAATTTTGGAAGTGGTCAAAGTCTACAGTGAAAAAATATAAATTTTAAATCTAGGACAGTGCTACTAAGGATTAGATATGCAAGAAAATATTAAAACCACAGATGTAGAAAAAGTCGTTGCGGGTGGTTTTTGTGTGGGTTGCGGAGGTTGCGCAGCCGTTGATAGTGGCATAAACATGCGCTTTACCGATATCGGTGTTTATGAGCCTATTATTACTAAAATCACTAACCCTAAAATTGATGAGGTGTGCCCTTTTTCTAATAAGGGCTTGCATGAAAATAAATTAGCACAACCCTCTTTAGGCAAAAGTGATGAAGATAAGTTAGGTACATACTTATCTTTGAAAGCTGGGCATGATCTTGATCAAACGGCTCGACTAAACAGCAGCTCAGGTGGCGGAGCTAGTTGGGTTTTAAAACAGCTTTTTTTACAAGGTGACATAGACAAAGTTATTCATATCAAAGAGTCAGCAGGTCAGTTGTTTAAGTACTCTGTATCAAGTTCTATTGAGCAAATCAATCAAGGAGCAAAAACGCGTTATTACCCAATTGAAATTTCAGAGGTCGTGGATTTTGTTAAGCAAAATGAAGGGCGTTATGCTTTTATTGGCATACCTTGTTTTGTAAAAACGGTAAAGCGATTGGCACTTGTAGATGAAGATTTTAATGATAGGCTTAAGTTTACTATTTCAATTTTTTGCGGCCACCTCAAGTCAGCTGCTTTTGGGGAAAGTCTAGCTTGGCAACTCGGTGTTGAACCTAATCATATTCAAAAAATTGATTTTCGGCATAAAATAGCAACGTTACCCGCGAATGACTACGGTATTGAAGTAGCTGACAGTAACTCAAAAGTTCATGTATCTCCGATGCGTAATCTACTTGGTAAAGACTGGGGTATGGGCGCTTTTCGATTGAAGGGCTGTGATTTTTGTGATGATATTGTTGGCGAACTAGCGGATGTTTCATTTGGAGATGCATGGTTAGACAAGTATAAAAAAGACAGCAAGGGCACCAATCTTATTGTTATAAGAAATAAGTTGATACAAGATTTGTTTGATAAAGGCTCTACTGAACAGTCTTTCTATACTGAAGATGTAAGCTCATCCGAAATAGTACAGTCACAAAACGCGAGTTATAGACACAGGCGAGATGGAGTTAAGTATCGAATGGCGAAGTTCAAGAAAAAGTCTCAATGGCACCCAGAAAAACGAGAATTTTCTGATCTAAAGCAACCTAACTTTTTGGATAAAATAAACTGGGATTTTAGAGCGTGGTACAGTCAGCAAACTCACAAATACTTTTTAGAAGCAAAAAGAAAAAAATCCTTGGATATATACACGCGATTTGTAAAAAGAGGCACTTTAATGGCTAAAGTGTTACAGAAATTAATTCGGGTACATAAGCGATTGACAAGGTCTTAAATATTTGTGGAGCGGATAAGAGTAGTTTTGAATTGAAAATGAGTTGTGGTCAAAAGTTCTTAGTCATAAACATTTTGAAAGTGCTCTTACAAGCCTGTTTACTGGTAAAAGCAATAAATACGTAGTTCAAAATAGTTTGCATCACATGTCAGTATTTTTTACAGCGCTCAAAGTCATATCGCTCAATATATTGCATTGCATTGATTTATAGGCATATTTAATATTTGGCATCTTTTATGCTTATCCATTGAACAGAAACATTGGTTTGTACATATAATCAGTATCCGTAATCTGACAGTCAATCTGTTACTAAATAGGAAGTAGTTCAAATGAGTTTAAATAAATTTTTGGGTAAAGTAGGTGTCCTGGTAATATTAGCTTTGCCGTTTGCTGCTAGCTCTTCAGTGATAGTTATCGATGATCTAGACGCTGGTTTTAGTTCACAAGGATTTGTGCAGAGCATTCATACAGGCACGTCTCGCCCTTCAATTGGCGGTACATACATGGTAGACCAACCAGGCTCTCAAGGTGATTATGCTATTTGGGATCCTACCAACGACTTAGGTTGGTTGGCAGGCATTTGGAAGGTCGAGATGAATTGGACGTCTTGGTCCAACCGAACGACGGCTGCGCTAGTGACTATTGGTACTGGTTTTGAAACTCTCTTCATCAATCAAACGTCTAATGGTGGAAGCTGGCAGAATCTTGGTAATTTCGATTTTAGTACGATCAACTCTTTTGTGAAAATCGACGATAGTAATTCAGCTAACGGCAAATACGTTATTGCTGATGCTGTAAGATTCACGTTCGTCTCTGCTGCTGCACCAAACCCTAATGCGGTATCAGCACCAACAACTCTGGTGTTATCGGCTTTAAGTCTATTAGGTTTTGGTATCATACGTCGAAAGAAAAAGTGAAGCTTTTTTAATGACTTGGTAATCCCGCTCAGGCGGGATTTTTTGTTTAGTGGATTAAATAATTTACTCAGAAGATTAAGTTTTATATTATAAACTTAGCTTAACAGCGGTTCCTTTGCTAAGTGGAAGGTTTTTTTCTACGATATCTTCCTTAGTGATAACTTAATGATAAATAGTGAGAGTGTTGTCTATTTGATGCCCATGAATTTTAATGAGTATAAATTACTCGCTTTAAATTGTTTTAGCCACCCGCCCATACCGGTCACTAAACCGAACAATATCATCCTCACCCAAATACCCACCAGACTGCACCTCAATTAACTCAAGTATAATCTTCCCTGGGTTCTCAAGTGCATGCACTGCACCAATAGGAATATACACCGACTGGTTCTCAGTCAACATTTGGGTATTTTCACCAATGGTCACATTCGCAGTGCCACTCACCACAATCCAATGCTCGGCTCTATGGTGATGCATTTGCACAGACAACTTCTCGCCCGGCTTAACAGAAATGCGTTTAACTTGATAACGCTCGCCATTATCTATTGAGTCATAACTGCCCCACGGTCTAAATACCTCACGGTGGAATTCATATTCACTTCTGTGTTCTGCTTTAAGCTTATTCACAATCGCTTTTATGTCTTGCACTTTGTTGCGGTTGGCTACTAGTACGGCGTCTTTGGTTTCTACAACCACTACATCGTCTAAACCAACTACTGAAATTAAGCGTTCTTCAGCGTTTATGTAGCTATTATTTACACCTTCAAGTATTACGTCGCCTATACAAGCGTTACCGTTGGAGTCTTTGTTTTCGTTGGTGTCCCATAACGAGCTCCAACTGCCTACGTCGTTCCAATTAGCGTCTAATGGCACCATGCAGGCGTTTTCGGTTTTTTCCATTACGGCGTAGTCTATGGAGTCATCGGGGCAGGCTTCAAATGCTTCTCTGTTTATGCGTAAAAAGTCTAAGTCGTTCTCTGTATGTGCTATTGAGCGCAGGCAGGCTTCATATATGGCGGGATTGTGTTGCTTAATTTCGTTCAAATACACACTGGCTTTGAACATGAACATGCCGCTATTCCAATAGTGTTGTTTTCCATCTAAGTAACTTTGTGCAGTAGTTAAATCTGGCTTTTCTACAAATTTATCTACTGTAAAACCGCCATTTTTCATTGCTACGCCTGATTTGATATAACCATAGCCGATGTGGGCTTCAGTCGGTACTATGCCAAAAGTCACTAATTTATTGGTGTCTGCGAGGGCTTTAGCATGTTTAATGGCATCAGCAAAAGCGTTGTGATTGCCAATTAAATGATCAGCTGCGAGTACTAATAATAACGGGTCGTCACCGTTTTGCATTGCTAACATGGCTGCTACTGCAATGGCTGGAGCTGTGTTACGCCCGACTGGCTCTAATATTATGCCGGAATGTTCAATGTTGGCGCTGCGTAATTGTTCGGCGGCTAGAAAGCGATGATCTTCGTTACAGATCAGCATTGGAGCCGACATAGTTTCAACAGGCAAGCGTAAAATAGTATCTTGCAGCATGGTGTTTTCACTTGTAAGTGCTAGAAATTGCTTTGGTAAAGCTGCTCTAGATTTTGGCCATAATCGGCTTCCGGTGCCGCCTGCTAAAATAACGGGTTTGATCATTTTTTTGCTTCCTATAAATCAAGGCTTATAACATTAGTTTGGTAGAGGTTATCATTTTTTGAACTAAAGTTGATGAAAACTTAATAGCGGTTGTGTGCTCAATTTATGGTTCACAACTGGCTCACAGCCTCACATTATATTATATTACGGAGGATGACTAATATATAGCCAAAACACAGATGCTCACTCGGGAAAATAAATTGCCCTGTCATTAGCGATCCATGGTTAAGCATTACTCAACACGGGGGAGGTTGGGTATGAATCTAAGAGGAAATATTATGATGGGGCTATTACGTCTTTTTGAGTCCAACGAATTATAGGGAAATTAGCAGCTCTCATTCCGCCACCGAGACTTAACTTGAAAAGGTTTTTTTGGCTGTTCGCACCAACAGTAAACTCAGAGCGCAAGTGGCTGCATCAAAACGTCTGCTAAACAGCGAGGAAGGAATAGCCCTAAGCTCGTTATTACACAAACTGTCACCGGCAATGCAAAAACTGACCCACTAACGACAAAGTAAAACTGACCCACCTGAGGCAATATAGCTGCTGATTCTAAAATGAAAAGGCGGCGTGAATGCAATGTTAGATCAGGAGTCATTAGTGGATATACATGTGTTACATCGACAAGGTTGCAGTGTCCGAGGCATAAGCCGTCAATTAGAAATATCACGTAATACCGTGCGGCGGTATTTGCGAGATATCGCTCAATCGCCCGATTATGGGCCTCGCTCAGCGAGGCCATCCAAGTTGAATCCGTTTAAACCTTACTTACGTGAACGAATTGAAGCAGCCAAGCCCTATTGGATCCCCGCTGTAGTTTTATGTAAAGAGCTTCAGATTCGAGGGTATGACGGTCAAGAAGGCATAGTAAAGAACTATGTTCGGCAGTTTAAACCGATTATAAAAGAGCCTGTGGTGCGTTTTGAGACTGCGCCAGGGCAGCAAATGCAAGTTGACTTTACCACTATCAAGCGTGGCAGAAACAAACTAAAAGGCTTCGTTGCTACATTGGGATACAGTCGCGCCTGTTATGTTTGCTTTAGCGAATATGAGAAGCAAGAAGATTGGATCGCCGGCATTGAAGGCGCGCTGAATTACTTCGGTGGCGTGCCTAAAGACATCCTGTTT
>Ga0115565_10000899_pt1 | contig 25650 bp, 17 predicted proteins | sample COGITO_mtgs_1105_FD_87199 | JGI IMG/M metagenome (GOLD analysis project Ga0115565, IMG submission 87199) | Pelagic marine microbial communities from North Sea - COGITO_mtgs_110530 | ecosystem: Environmental > Aquatic > Marine > Epipelagic | place: Germany:Helgoland, sampling site Kabeltonne... | reverse complement strand
ATAAGTTTATTGCTGGTAATGTCGCTTTCCAAGCCATTTATGACGACAACGCAGTAAATGGTTTTCAAATACGAGAAGTACTAGGGTTAGGTTTAAAGTATGAATTCTCTAAACTCCCACCCACAAAGGAGACATCTAATCCTTAAATGTATACGTATACTACGTAAAGGGATATAATAGTAGCTAACATGCTGCTTTACAGTGTTTCAAAATCGTTGACAAACAACCTATTCTCTACACTTTATTTTATCTTTGAACTATAAACCAAAAAACTAAACCCGATGAAAAAGGTCTTTTTACTCCTCGCGATAGGAATGCTAGGATGCTTACAACTAACTGCCCAAGACGACGTAGAACGTAAAGCAGCATTAAAAGCGCAACTCAAAACGAAGAATGATAGTATCGCTGCAATTCAGAAAAGAGCAGATGCTATAAAAGGTAAAATAGATGCACTTCCAGGATGGCGCAAAGGTGCTTTTGGTACCATAGGGGCTAACCTATCTAGCTTTGACAACTGGTACTCTCAAGGCTCTCCTAATGTAAGTTCTGGTAATATAGGCGTTACCGTAAATGGTTTTGCTAACCTAAAGCGAGAGAAATTTTTCTGGCGTAACTCGGCTAATCTCAATGTGGGTTGGGTAAAATTTGATGATAAAGACGACCCTACAGATGATGACAGCTTTCAGGAAGCGACAGATGTCTTTAACATTTCTTCTTTATACGGTCGTAATATTGCTAAAAATTTAGCAGCATCTGCTCTAGCAGAATATAGAACTACAATACTAAATAACTTTAACGATCCTGGATATCTTGATATAGGTGTTGGTGGTACGTGGACACCTATAGAAAATCTTGTTGTGGTGATACATCCATTAAACTACAACTTTGTATTTGCAGAAAATGATGCCGTTTACGAATCATCTTTAGGAGCAAAAATTGTTGCAGATTATACCCGCCAGATAGGCGCTATAAGTTTTAAGTCTAACTTATCTATGTTTCAAAGTTATAAGTCTTCAGACCTTTCTAACTATACTTGGATAAACTCTCTTTCGTACACACTCTGGAAGAAGATAGGTGTAGGTTTTGAGTTTGGTTTACGTAATAACAAGCAAGAAGCGCTGGCTTTTGCACAGGCTAATGCCGCTGCTTTAGATCCTCCTGGCGATGTACCAACCTTTGACTCTGTAGATAACGACCTGCAGTCATACTGGTTGTTAGGGCTTAGCTATGCGTTTTAAGTAGGCGTTAGACAAAAATAATTTATACGCTTTCGCGAAAGCGTATGCATGCAAAAAAACGAGTCCTTCCGGGCTCGTTTTTTACGTTTAATCAGGATAGTACCAGAAGGGTATTCTAGCCAGAACTTTCACACGCAAGCTATCGCCTGAGACTTCTTTACGTTCAATCTTTAACGTATGTCGTCCTCTATTAACTTCTTTTAAATCGACAACAGTTTCATACCCTAGTTGATTCTTTTTATTTGTTGTAACCGTGTAGGATGAAGCGATAATATCATCATCTAATTGCATAAATAAGACCTGAGGTAATGTATTTACATATGAAGAGAACTCGTTATAAGTGACGTCCTTTTCGTTTTTTGAATTACCAAAAGTTAGATTAATACCCGAGAAATCTAAACCTCTATGGTCATACTCAGGAACTAGTGTTGAGTCTATTTTAAGTATAGCATCTTCTATCGCTGGTCTATGCTTTATAAATATGGGTAGCGATGAAGAAGTAATGATCTTAGAAGGAATAGTAGCCGATTGCACAAAGGCTGATTTAGCATCTACCATCTCATCTTCATAATTATTACGGTAGGCATACTCGCTACTATCATTCCAATCTGATGTTAAAAAATTAGATTCTTTTATTCCTAAAGATGTAAGCACAACTAACGTTATAAATATTGGTATAAGCAATGCGAGTATGCGCTTCCCCAGCTTATTATCTAGAAGATTATACAGTAATGGCCTATATAAAAAGGATAAGGTAATACGACTCATTATTCTATACACTGGTAAATAGAAAACAGAAGTCCATTTCTTCTTTTTAAGGAAACCTTGGGTAAAAAAATCTATCGCTGTAAGGAGATAGGCAATTGCAAAAATAATCACAGTACTTATGCCTAGAAAATTTGCTGTCGCATTATCATTCCCAAAAAGTGCTTCTACTACAAACTGTATGGCAATGATGAAACCAAGGCTTACAAAAAAGGAAATAAAGAAAAAGACGAGCAAAAAAGAAATCGCAAACATCAAGCTACAATAGTCTTCTAGCTTTGAAATATATTTGTCAAAAGAACCTATTTTATGTTTTAAATACACACTAAATCGATCTGCATATCTCAATTTTTCGTAGTCTATATCTCCTGAGAAATAACGTAACCCAACAGCACCTATCCAGAGACCTCTTAAAATCACGTGTATGATAAGGCAGACGATTAACGACATAATGCTTAACATAATCATACCCATAAAGAGACCGACTATTACCCGCACGTCACTATCCATTCCTGCTGCATTTGCAGAATTAACAAACACGCCTATGGGTTCAATTATCTGAAATAATCCCAAAATAGCCACCCCAGAAATAATAAGCTCTAACTGCCAGCTTTCTTGCTGCAATACATCAAGCCACTTCTTAAATTTTAAATCTTCGTATTTTTCTGACATAATTAGATGCTTGTACGTATGAGAGTGAAAATATACGCCCATATTGCCTACAAGGCAACCAAATGAATAAACGTTTCAAAAATCTAGAAATCAAAAAGCCGAAATCAAAATTGATTTCGGCTTACATATTAATAAAAGATGATTTACTCTTCTTCTGTATTTAAGATAGAATCTTCATATTCAGGATATAAAAACTGATTGTACGGGAAACGCGTAACGTGTATTTCTCGCACGCGTTCATATGCTTTCTTTTTAAACGCTTCAAGGTTTCCTTTATTTATGGCAGATATAAAGATCGCATCACCGTTTGCTTTTGCCATCCATGTTCGCTTCCATTCTTCTAATGTATAGTGCTCAGAAGTGCGCTCTGCGATAAGGTCATCTTCATCAAATGGCTCTGCCTCATACGCATCTATTTTATTAAAGACCATAAGCGTAGGTTTATCTAAAGCGCCTATTTCGTCTAGTATTTTATTTACAGAAGCGATATGATCTTCGAAGTTGCGGTGTGAGATATCTACTACGTGCAGTAACAAATCTGCCTCACGTACCTCATCTAGCGTACTTTTAAAAGAATCTACCAGTTGTGTAGGGAGTTTACGTATAAATCCAACCGTATCTGATAATAAGAAAGGTAGATTACCTATAACCACTTTACGCACCGTCGTATCCAGCGTCGCAAAGAGTTTATTTTCTGCAAAAACATCACTCTTACTTATCACATTCATAAGTGTAGACTTACCTACGTTTGTATATCCTACGAGCGCAACACGGATTAATGAACCACGATTACCACGCTGCAAAGACATTTGCTTATCTATCGTTTTTACTTTCTTTTTAAGTAATGATATGCGATCACGTACAATACGTCTATCAGTCTCAATCTCTGTCTCTCCAGGACCGCGCATTCCTATACCACCACGCTGGCGCTCTAAGTGCGTCCATAATCCTACGAGACGAGGTAATAAGTATTCGTATTGGGCAAGTTCTACTTGGGTGCGCGCATAACTGGTCTGTGCGCGCTGTGCAAAAATATCTAGTATGAGATACGTACGATCTACAATCTTACATTTTAAAATACGCTCTATATTTTTTTGCTGTCCAGGCGAAAGCTCATCATCAAAAATGACTGTTCCTATCTCATGCTCTTCTACATAGGCGGCAATATCTTCCATACGTCCAGAACCCACAAATGTTTTGGGGTTAGGTGCATCTAATTTTTGAGTAAATCGTTTATATACTTCCCCACCCGCTGTGTACGCGAGAAACTCGAGCTCGTCCAGATACTCGTTCATTTTTTCTTCACTTTGAAAACGAGTGGCTACGCCCACAAGGACTACCTTCTCATATCCAGTCTCATTTATTTCTAACATATCACAAAGGTAAATAAATGCCTACTAACAAGTCGTTCTCTTTTATGTACTTTAGGAGTCTAAACGAATGTATTATGAGTGATCACGCTAATAGCGAACGTACAAAGCAACAAGTCTCCCCTAAAGATAGCCCGAATACAAAAGTGTCTCAAGACGCAACTCCTACCACACAGCAAATCGTTATTGGCTTTTATAATCTAGAAAACCTCTTTGACACACAAAATGATCCCAATACTTTAGACGATGACTTTACGCCAGATGGGTTTAAAAACTGGACACCTAAACGCTATCAAAACAAATTACGTAAGCTAAGTGATGTTATAGCCCATTTAGGAAGCACAGAAACACAAGACGCACCTTCACTTCTAGGCGTGGCAGAGGTTGAAAACTTTAAAGTTCTTAAAGACCTAATAAATACTAAGAAACTCAAAGAAAAGAATTACGGCATCGTGCATTACGACTCTCCAGATGAACGCGGCATAGATGTAGGACTATTATATCGCAAAGATCATTTTAAGATCATAGACAGCAAAAATATAGAGGTATTTGTAGAGACTGAACCTGGTGTACGCGACCGTACGCGTGATATTTTATACGTAGAAGGTGATCTTTTAGGACAGCGCGTATATCTCTTAATAAACCACTGGCCTTCGCGCAGAGACGGCGCTGAACTTACATCACATAAACGCATAACCGTCGCTCAACATAATAGAGCGATGATAAGTGCCATTACTAAAGAAAATGCTAAAGCTCGCATCATTATTATGGGCGATTTTAATGACGGCCCACACGCAGAAAGTGTGAAGAATCACCTTGTAAAAGATGATTTTTACAACCCGATGCAATTTTTACTCACGCGTTATGAGGGGAGTCTTAATCATCGTTTTGAGTGGTATTTATTTGACCAGATAATACTCTCTAATTCATTTATGCGCCTACACAGTAACCCTATGCAATACGTGAAGGCCAAAATAGAAAACGACATATCTCTCACTGAATATAACGGAAAATTTAAAGGTAATCCTTTCAGAACATATGGCGGTCGCAAATATTTAGGAGGGTATAGCGACCACTTTCCTGTGTACTGTGTTCTTAAAATTAGAGAGGCGTAGATTGTTTATGCATACGCTTTCGCGAAAGCGTATATAGACCCTATTTACAAAAAACAAAAGCCCGATACTTGCGTACCGGGCTTTGCTATTGTATTAGAAACGTGTATTAGTTTCCTGTTACTCTTAAGTTATCGATGTGGTAACGTGTCGTTACACCACCAGACTCATCTGAACCTTGGTATCTGAATGCAAAACGCACTGTCGCAGCGTCTACACACGATGTGTTTACATCACCTAATGATGCAAAATCACCAAATCCTGAAGAAGATCCTGAAGGTACTGCAACATCACTTAATAATGACCAGCTCGCTGAGCGTACATCATCTACATAATCTGAACTCACATATACGGTAAGTCCTAAACCGTTGTTAAAGTTAGTCTGTACGTCTGCTGTAAAGCTATCCATAGTTGTAGTTCCTATAGCTACTTCTGGAGTAACTACCCACGTATCTATTCCTGTTTCGCCAGTTCCAAATGCATTTATCTGTAGGTATTCGTTACCACCAAAACCATTCATAAAGAATTCTGTAGAACCGTTTACGATATTCTGCACCGCATAACCTGCAGCTACTAGATCTTCTGTCGTAGCATATGCTTCTAAATCGTCAAAGAAAATATCTGTTCCCACTGCAGCTGCATCATCACAATCTGTAGGATCTAAGAAAGCAATCTCTTCTGGATCACAACGCTCACTATTATCGAAAACGATATCTGCTGGGCTATTTATGGCAAGATTAAACGTATCACCGAAGAAGTTACGCGTAAGTACACCAGAGATTGTTCCCTGTCCTGTAGGCAAGTCTAATGCTTTAAAATCTGCAAAGGTACTTGTGCTTAGGATAACGTTTCCGCCAGTCTCACAACTCTCTACAGAACGCTCACCATCGAACTGATCTTCTGGTTCTGCTGCATATGTTAACTGCGCATCTATCACGTCTGCCTTTAAGAACTGCATATTCGTTAATTGTACGAATGTGTTCTCTAAACTTTCGTCAAAATCTGAAACAGTCACAACCGTAGGAACGATCGTCGCTACTTCGATAGATCTTCTTAACTGCTCTTCAAAAAGTGCTGCTGGAATTTTCCCTAAATCATCTCCTACTCCTAACGAAAGTACACCATTACTGTCTCCTAATTTAAGACCGTCTAATTTTACAAACGCCTTACGACCAAAGTTGAAAGATGTAAACAAAGGATTTACGTCTACTAGTACACGTATTCCTACTGTCGGGCTTTCTGGAGTATCTTGTAAAATGATTTCCTCAAACCAGTTTCCTGCCTCATCACTACTTACTACAAAACCTGCAACAAAGTTTGGGTTTTCAGCAAGATCAAAAGTAAAGCCATCTTTAAGCTCTTCTATTGCTTGAGCATCATTAGGATCTATTCCTAAATCATCTGCCCTGTCAAGTAATGCTGCGTTATAAAGCGTTACTAAGGTAGACATTTGAATTACCTCACCTTCTAGTGTAGGCTCTACAGTAATTAGGTTTGGGTTATTAAATTCGTCGTCATTTACACAACTAGCAAGTGCTACTATAGCAAAGAGCGCGGTAAAGAGTTTTGTTATTTTTATTGTTTTCATAATATATGGTATTCTGTATTGCGTGTATGTTTTTTCTAGAATCTTACGTAAGCATTAAGGTAATATGAAGTCCCGTTACCGTAGAAGTATCTAGGTCCGAAAAGTGCTCCATTCTCACGAGAAGTATCTTCTTGTAAGGTGCGGAATTTTGCCGTACGTGATTGCTCAAATCCACCTGTTCTGTATTCTGTGTCTAATACGTTATTTATGGTTGCAAAGAAGCCTACAAAGTAATCTCCTATTCTCCAAGATTTTCCGCCGACAATGTTTACTAAAGCATAATTATCAAACTGCTCTTGCTTTAATAAATCCCTAGCTACATCTGCATCATAATCTGCATAGGTAACTCCGTCTACATCTGTAGTAAAGTTTGCAGAACGAGCAAGACCACTTGCATCTATATATGTATTTGCAAAAAAGTTTGTTGTTGCACCTACCCACCAGTAATCTGGATCACGGTACTCAAAACCTACTTGGTATGCCACTTCTGGACCACCAGCTACGTGTAAGTTTTCTAATGCGGTTGTCCCGTCACCAAAAGAAAGCTCTCCGTCAAAACTATCACTCGTTAAGTATAAATCAGGATTGTTTTGAAATGTATACTGTCCGAAAGAACCTGCTGCTTTTAATTTTAACGTCGGTAATATCTGAGCTTCTATACCAAACTCAACACCTATGTTACGACGCTCTATGTTTTGTGTAACTTCTTGAACAAAAGCGTCACTATTAGCTTCTCCTAAACCTGCAAGATCTTGTGTGAAGTAAAAACCAACATCTGTGCCATTTTTAAATCCTGCATAAAAACCAGTAAGTCTAGCCTTTACAAATGGTGATCTAAAAATATAACTTACATCTAGCGAAGTAATATCCTCACTCTCTACGTCTCTAGTAATATTATTATTTTGACGAGCATTTGTAAATACACTGCGTATTCCTGGTGCTTGTGCGTATGAACCTGCGTTAATATCTATTAAGTGACGTCCAGTTATTTTATACGTAAGACCTGCCTTTAAACCTAGATCAGAAAAGTCAACTTTATCACTTTTTCCAAAGGAAAGATCTCCTCTAAAGTTACCGTTCTCGTATAAACCATTACGCTGGTATGATGTGTTTGTAAAACTCGCTCCTGCGTAGAAGTCAAATTTGTTATACGTAAACTGCCCTTGTACAAAAGATGAAATCACATTTGCATCTACCTCATAGTTGTATTTATAACGATCACCTACACCTACAATACGGTTACGGTTACGTACATCACTCTGAGCAGCATCACCTACAACTAAATCTCCAGCGGCAGTTTCATCTGCTTGCGCAAAGTTATCTATATCAAGGTATCCTGAACCTCCTAAAAGATCCTGAACCTCTGCATAGTTCTCACTATTAAGACCTCTGTAGTTTATGTTACCGTTTATCGTGATGTTATCGTTTATTTTAGAGTTTACAATAATGTTAGCCATTAATTGCTTGTCTTCTATTACATCATTTTGAAGTGCATAGATAGAATTACCTCCTGTACTTCTTGCTACTGCATTACGCTGTATAAGTGTATTCCAGTCTAGCTGACCATCATTTACAAATCGCTCTTGTGCTAAGAATGCACTCTGGTAATCTAAAGCTGATGGGTTATCAAAACGAAGTAAGTAACTCGGTAGGTTCTGGTAATATTCTGGCGTTGGGTTAGATGCACCACCGACGTAGAACTCTTGACCTTGACTATCTGTTACTAAACGTGTCCCGTTATTATCTATACGACTATTACGTATTTTACCGAACTGGTATCCTACGTTTGTATTTATAGACGTGTTCTCAGAAATATTCCAATAGTGGTTTAACATAAAGATAGGCTCTTCTATCTCACGCACTCTAGAGTTTCTAATCTCACCATCTTGAGTTCCCCAAAAAGGGTTATACTTTCTACCCTTTAAATTATATACCTCCTCAGTAATAGCAGTACTTCTACCACGACGATTAGGTGTATACATTGCTGTAAGGTTAAGGCTATGCTTGTCGTTAAACTTTTTCTCTACAGCTGCAAAGAATGAGTTAGCATCATATAAGGTACCATCTATATATCCTTCATCGCCATAACGACGAGAAGCAAGTACGGTGTATGCCCAACCATTTGCCATAAGCCCTGAACTATAACTTGCCATAGCACGACCTGTATACGATCTGTTAGCGCTAGCATACGAAATACGACCACCTTTACGATATTGAGAAGCTCTCAACACAAGGTTCGTAGAACCTGCAAGACCTCCAAACGTATACTCGCTAGGAGAAAGTCCCATAGAGAATTCCTGATTACGTTGCACGTCATTAATACCACCCCAGTTACTCCACTGTGGTCTGTTATTAAATTGCTTATTCATTTCTAAACCGTTAATAAGCACTTTACCGTTAGCATTATCTAAACCACGAGGTCTAAAAAAAGCTGCGCTAAAGTCAAAAGCGGCTGCGCTTAGAAAAACATCTCTAGACGCAGAGAGTAATCCAGAAATATTAACATTTCCTAGATCATCATCTTCACTACTTAATTGGTTATCAGTTAACGTGATTAATCCGATTTCTGCTTGCTCTGCATTAGGGTCTACCTCAAGTGCAACAACATCAAAATCTAGAATTTCACCATTAAAAACCACTGGAAAACGTCGCGAGGTGTATCCTTCTTTAAACAAAACAAGAATTTGTTCACCTGCCGGAATATCACCAGCTAACATAAATGCTCCATTACCATCTGTTTCTGTGGTAACAGAAGTTTCAAGTACACGTACTTGTACCAGCGGAATAGGCTCCTCAGTAACCGCATCGATTACCGTACCTTTTACTCCATTTTGAGCTACCACGGGTAGTGCAAAAATGAAAACTAAAAGGCTAAAAATAATTCTCTTCATAAATAAATTTTAATCAAAAAGGCTAGTGTTAAATAACCATTATTAAAGTTTGGCAAAAGTATAACAATTATTAAGAAGTATTACCTTTGGCACGGCATATGCTTATGTCTTTACAATTCCTTAATATAGGCTTACACATGAAGTTACAAAACTGGATTACAGCAGCACTAATTTTAACATTCGCTTTCGCGAAAGCGCAAGAAAAAACATTCAAGGTACAGACCATTGCATTTTACAACGTAGAGAATCTTTTTGATACTGAAAATGACCCTATTACCTTTGATGATGATCGCACACCAGACGGTAAAGATCACTGGACCGAAGAAATTTATGCCGATAAGGTGGTGAAAATGTCTAAAGTAATTTCAGAAATCGGTGCAGACGTCGCAAAAAATAGCCCCGCAATCATAGGTCTAGCCGAAGTAGAAAATCGCAAAACCTTAGAGGCGCTAGCTAATGATAGCCAGTTGCGCGATAAGGATTATGGCATAGCACATTTTGACTCCCCAGATAGACGTGGTATAGATGTCGCACTTATGTATCAAAAAGCACTTTTTAAACCTACGAATATTGCTAAGCACGAGCTTAAGATTTTTGATGCTGCTAGAGAAAACAAACGTGTGTATACCCGTGATCAACTTGTAGTTTCTGGTGAGCTAGATGGAGATATGATACATGTTATTGTAAACCACTGGCCTTCTAGAAGTGGTGGTGAGGCAAGAAGTCGCTGGAGAAGAGAAGCAGCTGGAGCTCTAAATAAAAAAATTATAGACAGTCTACAACGTATAGATCCGTATGCAAAAGTAATCACTATGGGTGACCTTAATGATGACCCTAACAATTCTAGCGTACGCAAAGTATTAGGCGCTAAAGGAAAAAAGAGTAAGGTAAAAGACTTCGGTTTGTACAATCCTATGGAGTCTATGTACAAGAAAGGTATTGGGACGCTAGCGTATAGAGACGGCTGGAATTTGTTTGATCAAATTATTGTATCAGAACCTTTAATACGTGATGATTACTCTACGTACAGGTATTACAAAGCGGGTATCTATAATGAAAATTATCTAAGTAATCCTAGAGGAAAATATAAAGGATATCCGTACCGTAGCTTCGCTAATGGCGCTTATACTGGAGGATACAGTGACCACTTTCCTGTATATATTTATCTAATAAAAGAAGCTACAGAATGATAACTCAGATTTAAAAAAAGCAAAGGGCTATACTCTAAAAAGTATAGCCCTTTGCTTTTAAATTAAGGACACCATTACATCCATTGCGCCCAGGGGATCATAGTCATTACTAAAAGAAATGAAATCGTATAAAATATAGCTAGCGTTTTAAATTTAGGCTCTGAGATACGTTTTTTCTTATGTTTAGAATAACCAATAGTAATTAAGGCTGCTACTACCAGCATCGTAAACGGATGCTCAACTGCTAGCTGGCGCGCAGCACTACTCAGACCACCCATACCATTGGTTTGTATTGCACTTAAACCGTTAGGCGATACTGCCCATAATATGAGACCTAGTAATAGCTGTATATGTGTAACGATAAGTGTTCCCAAAGCGAGTGACATATCACGCCCGCCATATTCTTTCTTACCAAAAAACTTTATAAGTGCATTTGCTGTGGCTAAAAACATAACAATAACCACTAAATACGCCCATCCTGAATGTGCGTGTTGTAAACCTGTATACATAAATTGATTTTTTACTTTTCGATATCAAAGATAGCTTGATTTAAGGAACTAAAAAATGCCACTCGGGATGAGTGGCATTTTTAAGTGTTCTGCATACTCTTTCGCGAAAGCGTGTGTATACTTAAACTACTAGAATCTATAACGCACAGAAGCATTCCAAGTACGACCGAAGCCGAAAAATACTTTGTTACGCGTATTTACACCATCAAAATTCTGAGTAGGATCGTCTGACGTCTCAATATTTGTAGTAGACTCTGCAAGGTATCTTGTGTTAAACAAGTTGTTTACGTTAAGTCTAAAGTTTAATGACTCACCGCCATCTTGACCTATATCCCACTTATAAGACACACCTGTGTCAAATAAATCATAAGCGGGTAACTTTAATTGGAAACCACCGTTATCTGCAAGATCAATACCGTCATCTACAGAATCACCAAATTCATCTGCATTGTAATTACCATAAAGATTGTCTGCTCTAAACCAAGAAAGGTCAAAACGAAGATTATCTATCACTTCATACTGGGCTGCAAGTCTAGTTGTAAACTGAGCTGCATCTCCTACTTTAACTCCATCTATAATTACACGAGCTTCTCCTAGAGGTGTCTGTCCATCATTATCAAAAGCTGTTCCTCCTGGGTTACTCTTGTACTCCCAGTTACCTATAGAGATCATACCGTCTATCTTTAACCTGTCACTATAACGATAAGTAGCTTCTACCTCAAGACCCATATGTACTTGCGCAAGGTCATTAGATTGTACGGTAGCCTGTCTATCATCTGCAGTCCCATCAAAATCTTCTGGACCGTCCATGTTTGTGTTTTCATCACCTATACCGTCACCGTCGGTATCAAAAGTTTTTGAGATACGTATAAATCGGTTTTTCCACTCCGTACGGTATAAGTTCACATTAGCACGCAACTTACCCATACGCAAACCGTAACCAAGCTCTGCTCCAAAAATTATCTCGTTCTCACGATCTTCATTAATATCATTTCTGAAGTTTTCAAAAACTGAATCAAATTGTGGTTGTCTTGAATAATACCCTACATTACCAAAGACGTTGTGCTCGTCATTAATATTATAGTTTAAACCACCTTTAATATTACCACCTAATATATTTACCCAGTCAGATAATTGCTCAGGATCAGAATCTAAATAATTAAAGAAATCTTCTCTTCTAAACCCTTGGTTAGATGCGGCAAACTGAACGAATGTTGAGATTTTTTCTTTTGTATACTCTAACTGACCAAAAATACCAGCATAGTTTACGTACCCAATATTATAGTAGTCTATTTTCACCTCATCATCTACGGGCTTAAATACATTTACAATAGATGAAAATTCAGAACTATTAGTTTGAGAAGCTACTAAAAACGGATTATTCACATCATTATTATCACGATATCCATCTGCTCCTAAAAGATTATCTAAACGACGGTAGTGAAAACCTTTATACCTACGCGCATCAAAACCAAAATCTAAAGTAAGATTCTCATTTAGTTCTGTCGTAAAGTTAGAAAGTACTCCAAACCAGTTGTGCGAGTTTACTGAAGCTCTACGCACTATACCATTACGTCTAGTTATACCAGGTAAATCACCCGATGAAATATTAGGATTATTTACTACAAACGTTCCTGTATATGGATCTCTAGGGTTTGAGAATGTCGTCCCGTCTGAGAATGTTCCTGTACCACCGCTGTTTGAAGCAATAATCTCATCCCACTGTACAAAACCAGTATCAGGATCTCTAAATTTAGAATCACTAGCAAAATCACCGTCAAGACGACCTATATCACCTGTACCACCACCACGACCGTACGATGCATATGCTACAGTAGAGAGTGAAGAATTATCACTAATTGCCCAATCCCAGTTAATACTTAAAACTGGTTTGTGATAAAAGTTACGTCTCCACCCAAAATCTTCACCATTTAAAGTACCGTGGTTAAAGTTGTATTTATCACCGTAACGCTCATAATCTGCAAGCGTAGCTGCGTTAAAGAAACTCGTAGTACGCTGATCATGCACTTGAGGCGAACCTGTTACAATAAGCCCTAAGCTATGTGTGTCTGTTTTGTCAGACCATCCTAGACCCATAAAATAGTTGTAGCTCTCAAAAGAAGTACCATTTATGTAGCCATCTCCAGACGTACGACCTAGTAGACCTGTAAAAGCAAAACCATTCTCCATTTTTCCCGTAGAAACACTGGCGAGTGTTTTATTATACCCATCATTACCAACAGTGGTACCTACAAATCCACCTTTCTGACGGTCTGTAGATTTTGTTACAATATTAAGCGTACCCCCTACAGATGATATCGCAAGTTTAGAAGAACCTAAACCACGCTGTACTTGTATTCCTGAAGCAACATCTGCAAGACCTGTCCAGTTAGACCAGAAAACGCTACCGTTTTCCATATCATTTACAGGCACACCATTAATAAGGACTGCTGTATTACGCTGATCAAAACCACGTATGTTTATACGAGAATCTCCGTAACCACCACCAGACTTCGTTGCATAGACAGAAGGTGTTGCATTTAAAAGTTCTGGAAGCTCTTGGTTACCCAAACGTTCTTGAATCTCAGAAGCTTTTATTGTAGAAACGGCAACTGGAGTCTGACGATCTTTTGCAAGGTCAAGTATCCCACCACCTACTATAATCACTTCTTCAAGTGTATTATCCATTTGTAGGACTACCTGTCCTATATTTAAATCTCCCGTAAATTTTACCGTTTTAGTAGCAAAACCTACATAAGAAATCTCAACAGTTCCTGTTGTAGCTCTCGTAATTAACGTAAAGTTTCCATCAAAATCTGTACTCGCACCATTGCTTGTACCTTTTTCAATAATATTTACGCCTGGTAGCGGTGTTCCCGCTTCTTCATCTACCACAGTACCTGTGATTGTAGATTGTGCCTGCACCATTAGGGTAAGCAATAAAAAAAGACTGGCCATCACAGCTCTCAAATCTCTCATAATTATAGTGTTTATTTTACGGTGCAAATATACTCCTAATAAAATGTAAAAACGCCTCATTTTAAGAGGCGTCTTTTAACTAATTGTTAAGAATTTGAAAGAACAAGTATTTCTGTATTTTCCTAATGAAACGAAAATAAAACTGATTTTTATTAAGATGTATACATTTTTAATAACGTATCTGTAGAAACGTCGTGATTTCCTGAGTCTTTTTGCTCCCACTCCTTTAAAATCTTAACTGCAAGTTGCTTGCCTAGTTCTACACCCCACTGGTCATAACTATAAATATTCCAGATCACTCCTTGTACAAAAATCTTATGCTCATACATCGCGATGAGTGATCCCAATGAGCGTGGCGTTAACTTATCTATTAAAAAGGTTGTTGTTGGATTATTACCTGAAAAAACTTTAAAGGGCGCTAGTTTATCTATGCGCTCTTGCGACATATCTGTTTTTGCTAGCTCTTCGCGCACTGTAGCCTCTGTTTTCCCTTTCATTAAAGCTTCGGTCTGAGCAAAAAAGTTAGCCATTAACTTATCGTGGTGATTTTTTTTGCCGTGTAGTGATTCTTTAAAACCAATAAAATCTGTTGGAATAATCTTGGTTCCTTGATGAATCAACTGAAAGAACGCATGTTGTGAGTTTGTCCCCGGCTCTCCCCAAATGATATTTCCTGTTTCATAGGTCACTTTGTCGCCGTTGCGGTCTACGCTCTTACCATTACTTTCCATAATAGCTTGCTGTAAGTATGCTGGCAATCTGTGCAAATACTGAGTATATGGGATAATCGCTTCTGTTTCTACCTTAAAAAAGTTATTATACCATACACTTAACAAAGCCGTGATTACAGGAATATTCTTTTCAAAAGGTGCATTTTTAAAGTGGGTATCCATCTCATAAGCACCAGCAAGCAATTCGTCAAAATTATCATACCCCACCGCAAGTGCAATAGACAGACCCACCGAACTCCAAAGTGAAAAACGCCCACCGACCCAGTTCCACATTGGGAATACATTTTCTGAGGCGATACCAAATTTTGCAATTGCTTCTAGGTTTGTAGAAACGGCAACAAAATGTGATGCCACAGCATCATCGCCTAATTTATCTGTAAACCACTCGCGAACGGTATTTGCATTACTCAACGTTTCTTGCGTAGTAAACGTTTTAGAGACAATCACAAAAAGTGTAGTTTCTGGATTAAGATTTTTTATGGTCTCAACGACGTGATCACCATCTACATTTGAGATAAAGTGCGTCGTAAGCTGATTTTTATAATACTGCAACGCTTCTACAACCATAACTGGCCCTAAATCAGAACCACCTATCCCGATATTTACTACGTCGGTAATTGCCTTTCCCGTGGCTCCTTTGTGCGCACCAGAAATCACATGATCTGTAAACGTCTTTATGGAGGTTTTTACTTTTTCTACATCCGCTTTCGCGAAAGCGTCATCAGAATTATCCCTTAAAGCCGTATGTAAAACAGCTCTGTCTTCAGTAGCATTTATGGGATCGCCGCCATAATAACTCGCCATAGCGCTTTTAAGATCGCACTCAGCAACTAAATCAAGTAATAACTTTTGGGTATCGTCAGTAATTCTATGCTTACTATAGTCTACATAAAAGTCGTTAAAAGCGATACTCATTTTTGAAGCACGGTTTTGGTCTTCAAATAATGTAGTAAGGTGTGTATCTTTTATGGTATTGTAATGCGCCTGAAGTGATTGCCAAGCTTTTGTTTTTGTAGGATTTACATTCTTCATCAATCTGCTGTCTATGTACTATGGTTAGTTAAGCGTTGTGCCGTCTTGTAACGCGGCACTTTCATCTGTTTCTTCATCAGGATAGTTCATATCATCTAAGCGAAGCCCCCAAGGTTTCTTAAATTCTAGGAATAAATCTAGGACGTCCTTAGTAAGTGGTTCAGAATCTGGCAAATCTTGTTTAAAGGGATCTACCTCTTTTCCGTTTTTCCAAAAGCGATAACAGACGTGCGGCCCACCTGTGTTACCTGTCATTCCTATGGTTCCTATAATATCTCCCTGCCTAACGGTTTGTCCAACTTTTACATTGCGGCGTTGCATATGTAAGTATTGCGTCTCATACGTGCCGTTGTGTCTGATTTTTACGTAATTACCATTACCACCACGTCGTTCAGACTTTGTAACGACACCATCTGCCGTAGCGAGAATAGGCGTTCCTATGGCGCCAGCAAAATCTGTACCTCGGTGAGGTCTTAATTTGTACCCGTAATACTTTATGCGTCGCTTTAGGTTATAGCGTGATGAAATACGGTTAAATTTTAATGGGCCTTTTAAGAAGGCTCTGCGCAAATTATCGCCATTTTCATCAAAATAATCAAAATCACCTGGAAGCGAGTCATTAGCAAAACGATAGGCATAAATCTCTCGTCCAGCATGTTCAAAAACACAAGCTTTAATCTTTCCTATTCCTGTAGAAATAGTATCATCTACAAAACGCTCTTCATAAATTACTTTAAAACGATCTCCTTTTTGAAGTTTAAAGAAATCTATCGTCCACGCATAAATGTCTGCCATTTTGTAGGCGACGAGCACATTAACACCCAAGTCGTCAAAGGTTGAAGACAGATTACTATTAATTAAACCAGAAGCTTCTCGCTCTGTAACAATTATAGGTTTTGTTTTTAACGCGGCTTGTATGGTATCTTCTGTGTTCCAGTCTAAGACAATATAGTCTTCTTTGTTTTTTTCGTAGACAAATACAGCAGCACTTTCTAATGAATCTTTTTTCTTAAAAAGGGTGTATGGCTTCCCTACCTGAATGCGGCGGGTATCAAATACATTTTTTGCAGTATCAGTTATCGCCTGTATGGTCGGATAATCTACATTATTCTCAAAAAGAATCTGGCCAAAACTGTCACCAGCTTTTACAGTATCACGATACACAATATACTCGTCTACAGGATACCCGTATTCTTTTACGATAATAGGTGCTGCGATTTCTATTTCACCTATCTCATCTACCTTATCTTGATTTTTAGTATCGCCACAAGAATATAAAATACTTACTAGTAGTGTAGCAATTACAGCTACATAGGAAACTTTTCTGTTCATGAATCTTTCTTACACATTTTGTCCCCAATTTTCTTTTTCTTCGGCACTCCACAAACTAGGAAAAAATATGCGTTTCTGGTATTTAGGATGCATATATTTAACCCAACCGCTACCGCCAGTAGCTTCTACAGGTGTCTTTCCTGCGTTTAGGTAATGTTGTGCGGTATTGTAATGTGACATTACCCACGTTACATTTACCGTATAATCGTAATGACGCATAGCCTTACGTAAGCTTCCGTTTTGCTGAACTTCTAGGGGTAAACTCTTAAATTTAGCGTACAAATTTATGGTATTATACTCTTTTGTGAAGGCTACAAACTCGATTTTATATTTTTCTTCAAAAGCGGTGAGTAAATAAGACTTCTTTCCCGTGGCATAATCCTTACCTGCAGCTTGCCAGTACAAATGTTCTAACGCGTGCTCGTAGGGTGTGTTTCTATCTATGCTTTCGCGAAAGCGTACGTCTATTAAATTAATTAAGTCTGTGCTCGCAAACTCAATTTTGCGATACTGAGCGCTCTGAAAACCACTGGCAGGCGTGAGCGTTTTTCTAAATTTCATATACTGCTCTACATCCATCCCGTATTGCATGATGGAAAAAGAGTTAGTGAGCATTTCAAAATATCTTGAGATACGATCTAGTCTACTTGTAAAGAATTCAGGAGTTATGTCTGGGTGGTGGGCAACCTGTTCTATCTCCCATAAGACCATTTTAAACAATAATTCATTGATCTGATGGTACATTACAAACACCATCTCATCTGGGACGCTCGTTCTGGGAAGTTGTAGGTTTAGTAAAGCGTCCGTATGAATATAATCCCAATACGTAATGGGTTTGCTTTGTAAAAGACCTTCTAGGTGGTCGTCTAGATCCTGATCTATACTCTCATATTTATCATCTAGCGCTTGTATAAGCCGCTCTACATCAGGTTCTATTTTTTTACTCATCGCTTTACTTTTATTTTTCTATAACGGCTATTTCATGAAGTAACCCACGGTGCTCGATAAGGTCTGCTTTAATAGAGCCTACGGCAAGACTTGCCTGAATACGCAAAGGTATTTTATTTGCATCATCACTCACCCAAACCGTTAGACTTTCTTGTTCTTTAAAAACACGTCCAGCGAGTACCAAAGGTCTAAACTTAAGCGCATTTATTTTTCCAAATTTTGTGCGTATCTCTTCTCTACCCAAAAATCGAAGTTTAAAGGGATAGTTCTCTTCATCAAAAAACATCGTCACTTGCTCTTCATCACCTTCCTTGAGCTCTTCTGCTTGTATCGTATTGCGTAAATAGTAAAAAGTAGAGATCATGTCTTGTACATCTCCAGTAGTCGCTATCTCACGCTGTTTGTTATATTTTCTATCGTTAACGTAGGCTATTCGCGCTTCCTGATCAAATTTGATAATCTTGTCTTTCGTATGACCACCCTCGTCTATCTGACGAATGAACTCGTATGGCAGAAACGTTTTCTTATCTACTTTAGTTTCGTACCTATCTTCTACCTTAAAAAATATGCTTGAGAATCCTGAGGTTTCTCCGTAGCCTCTTATATAATACCCATTTGCATTTTTAGGATCATCTTGTATGGTAAGCGAGGCGTAACCTGCTGTTATTAAACCGTAATGTATTCTAAATTTAAAATACTCTCCAGTATCAAAAACAAGATCGTTTTTTGTATCCATTTTTTGAGCGTTTATCATCGCAACATTACTTCCCATAAAAAGAATTCCAAAAAGTAGTAAACATCGTTTGCTCATATAGTGTTGTATCCATTGCATAGCTGTTGGCTTTGGGGTCTTGACTAGCATAATTACAATAGTTATTCCAAATTTAAAGGTATAAAAAAACTTCGCCCTTTCTATGAACGAAGTTTTATCAAAATATTATCTATCAGCTATTATAAAGTACCTCTTTGCTCCTGCTCTCTTTCTATACTTTCAAAAAGTGCTTTAAAGTTTCCTGCTCCAAAACCTTTGGCTCCCATACGCTGTATGATTTCAAAAAATAAGGTCGGTCGGTCTTCTAGCGGTTTTGTGAAGATTTGTAGTAAATATCCATCCTCATCTGCATCTACTAAAATAGAAAGCTCCTGCAAACGCTCTATATCTTCTTTCATCACCTTCATATGTTCTCCCAGGCGCTGTGGGATATCGTCATAATAGGTTTGTGGTGGTGGTGGTAAAAACTCGATGCCCCTTGCTTTTAACTGAGCAACGGTTTTTATGATATCATCTGTCGCCATGGCGAGATGCTGTACGCCTGCGCCTTCATAGAAATCTAGATACTCTTCTATTTGTGATTTCTTAGCAGCCTCTGCAGGTTCGTTTATGGGAAATTTTATACGTCCGTTACCGTTACTCATCACTTTACTCATAAGCGCAGAGTATTCGGTGTGGATTTGCTTGTCGTCAAAGGATAGAAAGTTCACAAAGCCCATTACTTCTTCATAAAACTTTACCCAAGTATTCATCTGATTCCACCCTACGTTTCCTACCATATGGTCTATGTATTTAAGACCTGTAGGTTCTGGATTATAATCAGATTCCCATTTTCTAAAACCTGGTAAGAAGGCGCCTTTATAATTTTTACGTTCTACAAACATATGCACCGTCTCACCGTAGGTGTATATTCCTGCACGCACTGTTTCTCCGTGTTCGTCGGTTTCTACCTTTGGTTCCATATAGGATTTTGCACCACGTTTTGTAGTTTCCTCGTAGGCACTGCGCGCATCATCTACCCAAAGTGCTACCACTTTTACACCATCGCCGTGCTTTACAATATGATCGTTTATAGGCGATTTACTATTGAGTGGTGTGGTCAGTACAATTCTGATTTTGTCTTGCTTTAAAACATAGCTCACTGAGTCTCGAGAACCCGTCTCAAGCCCTTTATACGCATACGACTGAAAGCCAAATGCCGTTTTGTAAAAATGCGCCGCTTGCTTTGCATTACCCACATAAAACTCAACATAATCTGTCCCCAGTAGCGGAAGAAAATCTTGCGCTCCTTCAAATATTTTTTCGAGACCGTAGTCTACATTTTTTAAGTCTTTGCTCATAATTCAATTAGTATATGAGAAGATTAGATGATGAGATAATTCTCAACTTCTATTCTTACTCGTTCCTATTATTTTATTCAAAATTTTTAATATCCCTTGTAGCTTCTTAAGTTCTGCTGCGCAATTTGGATAGGTTTCCGAAGCTTGACAGAGAAATAACCAATACTCTGTTTCATCTGCTTCTTTCACATTTGCCCCTATAGACGTCCCTGATTTCAGTAATTGACGTGCAATGACATATTTTCGATTATGCTCTAACATTTCGGCATACACAACAATAAGTAATGCAAATTCAAAAGTCTCTTTTACGATGAGATTATCTTTATATTTTTCGTTAAACGTAAATCTCATTATTCATTTTTAATTACGCTTTCGCGAAAGCATAAAAATCAGTATTTATTAAAATCCTCGCCGCATAATCTAATCTTCTCATCGACAAATCATCTAATTAATCAATGATCCAGCCAACTTTGATAATAACTCTCATCGGCTATACCCATCGCGTCTTTACACACTTTTAAAGGTTTAAATGTATCTACCATTACGGCGAGCTCTTCAGTTCCTTCTTTACCTATACTTTTTTCGGCTGTACCAGGGTGCGGTCCGTGTGGGATTCCGGCAGGATGTAAGGAGATATGACCAGCCTCAATATCTGTGCGGCTCATAAAATCACCATCTACATAATACAACACCTCATCGCTGTCTATATTACTATGATTATATGGCGCTGGGATACTCAGCGGGTGATAATCATATTTGCGCGGCACAAAACTACACACGACAAAAGCATCTGTCTCAAACGTCTGATGTACTGGTGGCGGCTGGTGTATACGACCAGTTATAGGTTCAAAATCGTGTATGGATAATGCATAAGGATAATTGTACCCGTCATACCCGATGACATCAAAAGGATGTGAAGCGTAAATCATATCAAAAATATCGTCTTGCTTCTTTACTTTAATGAGAAAGTCACCCTTCTCATCATTAGTTTCTAACTCATACGGCTGGCGAAGATCTCGCTCACAAAACGGAGAATGTTCTAACAATTGCCCAAACCAGTTGCGGTATCTTTTTGGCGTATATAAAGGCCTGCGAGATTCTACAATAAAGAGTCTGTTATCATCTGTATCAAAATCTATCTTATAGATTACACCTCGAGGGATTAATAAATAATCTCCATATTTGAAATCTAAGTTCCCTAGGTGTGTGCGTAGCTTTCCTGTACCTCTATGTACAAAAATAAGCTCGTCTGCATCTGTATTTTTATAAAAATAATCTTGCGTACGCTCTTGCGGCGCTGCGAGAATGATCGTGCAATCACTATTCGTTAATACTGGCTTGCGGCTTTCTAAAAAGTCCTTTTCTGGCTTGATCTGAAAACCTCTAAAGCGATAGGATTGCATATTATTCTCACGAGCAATTTCTGGCTTTACAGAATATTGTCGCTTGATTTCTTTAACCTGAGTAGGTCGCTGCATATGATAACTTATGGTGCTCATCCCATCAAAACCGATGGTGCCAAACACTTGCTCATTATACAACTCACCGTCAGGTTTACGAAACTGGGTATGTCGTTTAGGAGGAATCTCTCCTAACTTATGATAAAAAGGCATTATAGTATTTTTTAGATTGTCTTAAAGTTACTTAAAATTCAAGCAATCCAGTTACTCTGGGTTTCTCTTTATGAGAAACTTAAGAAGTAAGGGCAGGTATGGCCAACTTTGTGCAGTCATTCCTGTAAAGATAGGGGAAAAATATGTGGGTTATGGTACAATTTTTATGCTAACACGAGAGCTTCATTTCAAACCTCAACACCTCAATTTATTACAAAAAGCGCAAACGTAATACCCCATTTACGGTAGTACCTAGCGACTGCTGTGAAAAAGCAGTAATCGTATTTGTAGCACTTACTCTAAAAAAATCTGCAATGGTATTGTTTTGATTAGTGACATTCCACAGAGAAACACCTAGTTCCAGATTTGTTTTTTCTTGTTTCAGAACCGTATATAGTACTGACAAATCCATACGCTTATAGGAAGTTAGCCTAGAGCTATTTACAGCTCTAAAATTAACCTCACCAGCAACCACAGGGTCATTAGCATCGGGTTGTGTGGTGGGTTTTCCTGAACGGTACGTAAGTCCTGCCGAAATTTTTAATCGGTTATAGGCATAAGTGGTACCTAATGTAAATGCATGTGTGATGTCGTAATTACTGCGAAATGATTTCTCCTCCAGCGTGTCAAATGTGTAGGTATTATCCATTACACTATAGCTTACCCAAGAAATAAGGTCGCCTATACGTTTACGAATTAAAAAATCTATACCGTAAACTTCGTAACTGCCTATAGCTTTTTCAAACTCATATTTCGTTTCAAAACCTTGACTTTGCGCAGTAATACCGTCTACGCTTTTAAAATACACTGTAGCATCTGTCATCCAGCCATGTTTAGCGTAGGTCACACCCAGAGAAGCTTGCTTGCTCTTCATCACAGGTATGTCTTCATTATTTGCAAGACGCCAGCGTCTTTTTTCTATACCCAAAAAGTCATTTTGAAAATTAATGATTTGAGAGGTACTTTGGTGTTTAAGCTCGCCTTGAGCTTCAATGGTGAGCGACTCACCTAACTTCTGTCTTAGTGACAATCTAGGTTCAAAAAGGGAAGTGCCTAGTTTATCTATATAGGTATACCGCAGGCCTAGAGTGAGGTTAAGCTTTCGCGAAAGCGTACGATAATCTACTTGTGTAAACGCAGCGTGTTCTCTAAGTACTCTTGTGATCTTACGTCTAAACCTAGGCAAGTCTACGTCATCTAAATTTGTGATACCCGTCTCTAAAAACTGATAGCCTCCTAAAAGGGTAAGGCGGTCAGTGATCGGTTTTTCGTGTATGAGTTTTACACTTGATTCTGAGACTGTATTTTCTTGCAAGAAACGTTGCTCATCGAGTACGTTTACATTACGCGCACGGAGTGTGTAATCTGTCTCATAGAGATGTAGGCTTGTTGTAGACTTATCCTCCCAAAAGTGTTTATAATCTATTCCGGCAGCGATGCTGTTTTGAGTAAGACTACTAGTTCGTGTACGTGGTACGTTATTAAGTAATGCACTCTCATCAAAAAGTAGCTCATTACCCAAGACCATAGCATTAATCCTGATCTGGTCCTTAGGGTTTATGTTGTATAACCAGCGTAGTGAGGTGTCGTAAAAACTAAAATTTTGATCAGAATTTAAGGTGTTATTATCATTATTTTCCACCTCTGTGTCTTGTGAAATTCTATCAAAATAATTAGCATAGGTAGGTGTACGCAGGTAATCGCTTAATGAATGCCGTGCCGCCACTTGAAGCGAGCTATTTTTTCCTGTAGGAAGATCTATAAAACCTTCGGCACTAAGGAAGTTGAGCGCGATATTTCCATTGGTTTTTTGGTTTACCTCATCATCTGTACGCATTAAAATACTGCCAGATATTCCGTCTGTATATTTTACGGGTGTTCCATTTTTTACTACTAGCGCTTCCTGCGTAATTTGAGGATTAAACGCAGATATCAGACCAAAAAAATGTCCCGTTTGGTACATTTTAATATCATCCCAAAGAATGAGATTCTGATCATTAGCACCGCCTCGTATACTTATATTAGAAACCGTTTCATTAGTACTTAATATACCTGGCAAGGCTTGTGTTGTTTGCAACACATCACTCTCTATTAAACCAGGAAGTAACGTAAAACGATCAAAATCTATCTTTATGGCACCTTGTTCTGTTTTATCTAGCCCTTTTACTAAATAGCCAGTGAGTAACACATCGTCCAGCTCAAGACGCGCTGAAGTAATGGGAATGGTTAGACACGATTTTGTGTTGAAATCATTAAAACCTAGTCTTATAGTTTCAAAACCTGCCTTAGTCATAGTTATGGGAGCGTCTACATCTGATATGCGAAGGATAAAATACCCTTGTGCATCGCTTCTTACCATCGCTGTTCCTGATGTGATAAGTACATCTTTTACAGGAGTGCCGTAATATGGATGCACCAGGGTACCACAAATTTCTGAAGGTGATAAAGGTGTGATGGTAATAATACGATCTCCTATCCGGTTATACGTTAGACCCGTTACTGAGCGTAAAAGGTATATGGCGTCGTCTAGACTCGTGGGCGCTTTTTGTAAAGTGATGTTTATTCCACGTACATCTTCTACTGCATAATTAAAGGATACATCATACCGCTTTTCTATAGTATTTAAAATTTCTAGTAAGGGCGCAGTTTGTTCTCCCTGACCGCTGGCATTTGTCATACCTAAGGTCAAGAAAATAAAAAAGGTTAAACTACTGCGCTTGTTTAGAAATTGTAACATCAAAAGCACTGTGCATCGTAAAGGTTAGACCTAATGGTTCTGTAATCGCTTGTAAGGCTTGCTTGAGGTTGGTATGCTCAAAAGATCCTTTAAATGGTATTTCTGTATCTACGTTTGTAAGTGTAAGTTGAACTGCGTACTGCCGTTGTAACTCGTCTAAAACTTGTCCTACAGGTACGTTAGTAAACGTCGAGAAGTTATTACGCCACGAGGGTGTAGTTACCGAAATCTTCTGTGCTATAAGCACATTATTATTTAAAAAGGCTGCATCTCCGGGTAAGAGAATAATACGCTCGTCGCCACGAGTAACTGCAACTTTCCCCTCGTAACAGGTCACTTCAAAAATACCATCACGCTGTTTTACATTAAATTCAGTTCCTAAAACAGTTACGGCACCTAGCGCAGTCTCTACACTAAATGTTGATCCTTTCTCTACATCAAAAAAGGCCTCACCATTGAGTTGGAGTACCCGATTATTTTTCCAGTCTTTAGTGGAGTATGTGAGACTTGATTTTGCATTAAGAATAACATTAGATTGATCTGGTAATTGTACAGTTTCTGTTTGTGCAATTTCTGTTTCAAAACGCTTTGTCGTACTACTAAAACCTACATAATATCCGGCAAGAAGAACTAATGCTACCACAGCTGCGGCCGCATATCTCATCCATAAACGCTGCGGTTTTGTAGCAGTATCTGAAGTAGACGAAAGTTGTGATTTTATGGTTTCATAAGTTAACGGCTGTACTACGTGAGATGCCTTATAGTTTTGTGCTTGATCTATGATGGCTTGGTGTAACGCGAAGTCTTCAGACTGCTCAAAAGCAATCTTTT
>Ga0115565_10000897_pt1 | contig 25674 bp, 15 predicted proteins | sample COGITO_mtgs_1105_FD_87199 | JGI IMG/M metagenome (GOLD analysis project Ga0115565, IMG submission 87199) | Pelagic marine microbial communities from North Sea - COGITO_mtgs_110530 | ecosystem: Environmental > Aquatic > Marine > Epipelagic | place: Germany:Helgoland, sampling site Kabeltonne... | reverse complement strand
CAGGTTGTGGCACAGGGACTGGCGCATCGAAAAGTTCTGGCGTCCCCGCATCCAAGCGCGCCTTTTCGGCTTGTTCGGCCTGCTCTCGGCTTACCTCCTCAATCGCATCGATGAGCGACGTCTGGTAAGCTGCACCAATGCGGAACGGTCGAACCGGCTGGCGATCCGCTGCGTCATCATCCACTCCCCCTTCCGGCGACTTTCTCCTGACTTCGTAAGAGAATTCATGCGCCTTAAAACGCAGCAGAATAAGTCGGTCAGAAAGCTCTCGGGCATCCTCGACCAAGGGCGTCAGCTCCTCGGGCTCAAGCTCTCCTGCCCGCAGCTTCCGCAGTCCATCACTCAGGTCAGAGACCAGATCTTCCAAATTTTTGAATCCCGCCATGGTCTTGGCTCATCATTTATGTGGCTAAACTATCGGGGCAATGGGTCTGCAGAACCCCGAGGTGGAGAGCGTCATCAACGCGGTACGGTGAATCCAAGGACCACCTCGTGGCCGCCGCCCAAAACCTGGGCCAATGCGCCCGTCGCCCAATTCCGATTGTAACTGAACGTCAACTGATCATTGAGCCTTACCCCTGCTCCAAAATGGCCTGCTCCAGCTGAACGGTAGCCTGCCATTGCCCAAAAATCTTGGCTTTTATCGACCCTCAAAGAGGCCGACCATTCTGCCGGTATTGGCCGCAAATGCTGCACCTGCAAGATGGGCGTCCAGCCCAAACCTCCTTTTTTGAAGCGGTAAGACAGCATGGCACGCAGGTGCGATTCCAATCGGGAATCTCCCCCCACGCTTTCAAAAACAGGCACTGCCGACCCCAGTACTTGACTGGCTGAAACTGCCAACATGAGCGTGCCATCAGAAAGGAGTAAGCCAGCCGATGCGTCGGGTACACCTATGGTTTGGTAGGTGTCCCCCAAAACAGGGTCGCCCGCCTCTTCCAACTCGATTTGGTTGCCATCGACAGAAAACTGCATCCAACCCAGTCCCATGCCCAAAGACAAATTCCAACGCTCTGTCCATCGGGATTTGTAGGCCAGGCCCATGTGAAACCCTGCCATTCGCGTAGGTCCGGCGATGTCACTCCAAGCTCGGGCACCCCACCCCAGCGAGGATGAGCCTGTAGGTGACGTCAAGGCCAAAGACGTGGTTCTCGGCGCCGAAGGAACGCCTGTCCAAGGGCTGCGTTGCCACAAACTGACGTGGATCAAAGAATCCGCACCCGCCGCGGCTGGATGGGCATCAAAAGCATGGTCGAGCGGAAGCGTGGTGACGGGCAACTGTTGAGCGCCCAGCCCTGCACCCCAGGCCAAGGCTGCCACAACCAAGGACCACTTCATCTGTGCAATGGTGTTGCTGTATGGCTTCATCGCATAATGGTAATGGGACCGGTCCACTCGGTCTGCAGCGCGGGTTCATTGACCCGAATGTGATAGTAATAGGTGCCCACGGGAACGACAATCCCGTTCACCCTGCCGTCCCAAGCCCCGTCGGAGGCGCCTTGGGTAAAGAGCACGTCACCCCACCGGTTGAATACAGTGATCTCTGCAGAGGGGTACTGGTCCAAACCGGTCAGGTTCCACACATCGTTGGTCCCGTCATCATTGGGGGTAAAACCCGACGGGATATCCAGCGTTTGTAACACCCCGACCTCAACGGTATCCGTGGCTGAGCACCCCTCTGGAGTGGTGGCCTGAAGGATGAAAACCGTGGTCTCGAAAAGTATGTTGGTGGGGGTCGATGGCAATTCTGCAAACGCCACGTCGACACTGGGACTCCAGGCATAAGCCCAAGATTCTGGGGCGCCCCCTACGCCCAAATTGGCGGCGGCACCAGAAACAATCATCGCATCTGGTCCCGCATTGGGGGTGGGCAAACTCCATCCGGTGACCAGCACAGAGTCTTGCTGAACACAGCCCAAGCGGGTGGCGGTGAAGGTCCAATAGTGCCCACCTTCTGAAATGCTGTCTGTCAAGGCATTCAAACCCACACCATTGCTGCTGCCTTGAATGCTCCAAAACGCTTCTGTGGCTCCTGTGGCTTGGGCCTGGAGTTGCAACGGTGTGCCCGCGCACAATGCCGTATCCGAGGGGACAGAGAGAACGACATCGCCTTGGGCCAATAATGGTATCGACTCAATGCTACCCAAACACCCTTGCCCATCCAACGCCTCAACGGCATAGACGCCCTCGCCAATGGAGGCTTGAATAGGGCCGCTGGACCATGGGGCTGCATCCAATGACCAATTGACCTCGTAGGGGCCTCCCACGCCGCCCTCGACCGTTACAGCCAGGTATCCGTCCTCGTCGCCTGCGCAGCTTGGGCGCACCAAACTGTCCAACAACACGATCACCGGTGGTGGCGCCTCAACACTGACCAACAATACTGCGGGGCAGCCCGCACTGTCTAGTGCTGTGACCTCGTAAACTCCGGCACCCACCCCTGCTACCGTATCCCCCACAGCCATCGCCCCAAAGGGCCCCGAAAAGATGAAGTCTACCTCCCCCGTTCCATTGGCCGTGGTCAACACCACTTGGCCATCTTCGCTGTTAGAGCATGTCGCCGAGTCTACTTCTGCAAACAGAACGAAGTCGCTGGCGGGCTCGATGAGCACCGTGTCGAGGAAAGCACAGCCTAAGGAGTCTGTGAGGGTGACAGGATATGCTCCAGGCACCAAGAATGGAAGGAAGGTGCTGTCCGCTGCTCCTTGCACCACCACAGAGTATGGAGAAATTCCGCCCGTCGGAGTCAAGGTGGCCTCTCCTGCCAAAGCCCCTCCGCAGGTGGGCTGAACGAGCTCTTGCTCCATGGACAGCCCTATGGAAAGGGCTGCTACTTGAATGGCCGTGTCCAAACTGCAACCGGCAGCATCTGACACCGTCCATGTGTATTGTCCTTCTTCCAAATTCACGGATCCAGTTCCCGTGCCTTGCACTGTGTCTCCAAGCTGAGTCACGCCTTGCCACGCCACATCCAGTGGCGCTTCACCTCCGATAGGGTCTACCTCAACAACACCCCCTTCACCTTCGCACGTTGGTTGAATGGCGTTTCCTTGGAACATCAAGGCGGGTGGAAGCACCACATCGATTTGACCTGTTGAAGCGCACCCTTCACCGATAGAGGCGCTCCAACCGTATGAGCCTGCGGCCAAGTTCGACCACGTCCAAATGCCCGAGGTGGTGTTGTCCACGACCTCATCGGCGGGAAGTCCTCCGAGCACCACCGTGATGGCCGATACGTTTCCACTCACGGCAATAGACACAGCGCCAGAAACCGAGCCTTCATCGCAAGACACGGGCAGCACTTCGGCGACGGCCGTCAAGCTTCCCTCCGTCACCACTTCAAGTGTTCCAGTCGTGTCACAACCGTAAAAATCAAGGGCTGTCCAAGTGTATACACCTGCTGTCAAGCCCGCCCACACATCGCCTTCAGGGCCACCGGTCCATAGCACTGAAATGGGAGCTGTTCCTCCGGAGACTGTCGCTTGAACCGATCCATCTGATGTTCCCGTGCATGACTCGGGCTGAACGTCTGTGACCACCTCCAAGGGCGCCGGAGACAAAACCTCTACGATGGTGTCCGCTGTGCATCCACGAGAGTCGATGGCCCCAGCCGAGTACACTCCGGGCGCCAAGTCATCAAGCGGCAAGCTCAGGGGGCCAGATTCGCCGACAGCGCCGAGCGTCAGAGGGGCCGCTCCTCCACTTGCCTCGATGGTGATGCTGCCGTTCTCGTCTCCCGAACATTGGATGTCGCTGGCCACAACTGTGACCATCAGAGCAGGCAGCTCAACAACCTCCAATACAGTGTCCCTCTGGCAACCTGCGTCGTCCAGCACCGAGAGCGCATACGTTCCTGCCGAAAGCCCCAGGGTGTCGAGCGAAGACCACGTTGTGGCTCCGTCAAGGGATGATCCCACAACTTCTAAGGGCAGAACTCCGCCAGACACGCTCACCTCTATTCCCCCTGCCGCCTCTTCACAAGCGAATGGCAGCACTTCCACGCTCCACTCAAACACACTCACCCCTGTCATTTCGACCTCCTCTGAAACGCTGCACGTGCCGTCGCCCACCACAATTGTATACTGGCCTTCAGCCACCGATTCCCACACAGCACTATTGGACGTCGATGCGTTCGGTGCGCCCAATAAACCGGCTTCAACAGTGACTTGGGCCTCTGGGTCTCCTCCGGTAAAGTCCAGTTGAATGACCCCTCCACCGTCACAACCAAAGGGTACCACAGCCGAGGTCACTTCGATGGGAGGGTTCAAAACCCAGGCGGTGTCTGCTGTGCACCCGCGTCCGTCAGTAGCAACCAACGTGTATGCACCAAAAGGAAGCACGGTGCCCGACGAAAACTCCAAGGGGCCGCCTTCACCGGTCAATACCAATGCAACCGGCAGCTCGCCTCCTGATACAGCGGCATCAATGGTGGCTTCGCCCGTTGCGCAATCCACTTCCCCCAAGGAAAGGTCGATTTCCAATGGAGGCAATGTCCCCACGGTTGCCACTTCGGAGGCCTCACAGCCCGCTCCATCCGTGACAACGGCCGTGTATTCTCCAGGACTCAACCCTGTGGCGGAATCCACCGCAGAAACCACGGTTTGGTCCCCATCCAGCCAAGTCCAATCGTAGGGAGAAGACCCGCCCGTCACTGAGCCTAAAGCGGCACCGTCGCTTCCGTTGCAACCCACAGGAACAGCAGACAAGGTCAATTCAAGGGGCGCTGGCTCTTCGACCAAGACTTCTTCGGTCGCTTCGCAACCATTGCCGTCGGTGACCACCACCGCATACGCACCTTCGGAGAGGCCCCCGATGACCGGGCCCAAAATTGGTGCACCGCCACCCGTCCACACAAAGGAGTAGTCCGGGGACCCCCCGGATGCTGTCGCTGTCGCACTGCCATTGCCCTCTCCTGCGCACAACGGCGGCGTCACCGTGGTTTCTAAAAACAAAGAGTCCGGCGCCTCCAGAACAACCACCGTGTCCAAAATGCAGCCAAGCATGTCCATCACGCCAAGTCCATATCCACCTGAACTCAAGTTGGCGGCCGAAAGGCCTGTTGCCACGACTTGAGCGGTTGCGGCATCAACCCAAACTGAGTTGTAGGGCGAAAGGCCACCCGTGACCGTCGCTTGCACACTGCCGCTTTCGCTGAGCGGACCTTCTGCGCACAAAGGCATTTCAATGGCAATGGATGCGGCCAATGGCTCTGGATCCTCCAAGGTGACAGCACCCGATGCAGCGCAGCCGTTGTCATCCTCCAAAGCATAGCTGTACGAACCCGCTGTGACATTGTTCAGAAAATCGCCTTCTGCAACCGAACCGTCAGAAAGGGTCCACTCTACTGTGTATTCAGGCGTTCCTCCTTCTGCGATGGCGCCCACGATTCCGTCCGACAGTCCCGGGCAACTTGGGGGAGACAAAAACGGCTCCGCGACCAAAGGGTCAGGAGAAATGACCTCGACGCTACCGGCGCCAATACATCCATCTGCTGCCGTGACAAAGACTTCATAGAGTCCTGGTGACAGCATGGTGAGGGCGTCTTCGTCTGGACCAAAAGCTGTAAAACCATCAGGCCCGGTCCAGGCATAATTCGCGGCGTCCTCGAAGAGTGCAGACGCGGTGCCATCCGTATCGCCAAAGCAACTGACTCCCGTGGCAACCAAGTCAACATCCACTGGCGGTGGCGCCTCGAGGAAGACCGTTTCTGTTTGAGAACACCCTCCGGAATCTGTGGCGGTCACCAAATAACCGCCCGCCTGCAGGTCGGTAACCTCGCTTTCAGTCCCTATTTCTATTCCCGAAGCATCGATCCATGAAAAGTCAAACCCCCCGCCCAAACCTCCAGTAGCCACGGCGGCCACCGTTCCATCTGAGAAGCCGAAACAGGTCGGGTCTGTCCCAAATGTGAGCACCTCCACGTCTGGAATCTCCACCGTGATGATGTCTTGATCGGAGCATCCATTTTCGTCTATCGCCGAAACCAAGATGACCTGTTCGCAGACGTTGTCTCCGACGGGCCCTGTTTCCGCGGCGTCGTGCGACCAGGAGTAGGTAATGTCTCCCTGACCAAAATTCGGAGTGACCGTGATCTCACCGGAACAAGGGTCATTGCATGTAGGGAGGCGCGTGATCGCAGCGCTGATGAAAAAAGTAAACGGCTCATTGAGCGTTGCGCCAAGGGGGGCACAACCAGGAATAAAAACCAAGTAGCTGCCTGGACCCAAATTGGATTGAACCGCACCAAAAAGCGTGTCGTTGTTTTGGAGCCAATAGATTTCACTGGACTCCACCCCGTCTGGGACCGACACGGACAGCACGCCGTCATCGGCGCCACTGCAGGTAATGGGCTGCAGCACATCGACCTCGTCGGGACAATCCTGCGCCATGGAAAGTGCAGGAATGGCCCATAACATCATCAGCCACCACTTGGCACCGACCACGATTCTCCCTTGTTTCGGGATCACACAGGGTCGGTATGCTAGGGTGCGTTTCGTCATATGCGCGTGTAAATTCTATACGACCAAAGTCGCTTTGGGTTGCGCTACAATCATTGGAATGCAGCGCATGGTACGTGGCCGGATTTAATGGGACATGCCAATACCCCAATGGTGATTTCGTGTGTGTTTGAAGATGCTTGGCTCAAAGGGCCAACGTTCCAATCGTAGGCATACCCAATGGTCAAATTCTCCATTAAGTTGAGCGTCATCATGGCCGCAAGCGCCGTTTCATTTCGATAGCCCAGTCCAAACCGAACGGACTCTTCGTAGTCGAACATCGCTTGAACATCTACAGCCACTGGAGCCCCCGCAGCAAATCGAATCGAAGCCGCCGGGTGAAAACTCCAAGGACCATCCAAACGGATCATTGACCCTCCCGTCAGGCTCACATGGCGCTGGAACCGCGTGCTCAGGCCCCACTGGTCCACTGAAGGCTCAATCAAGTTTTGGATGGAGAGGCCCCAAAAAGTGTACTTGTTGTAAGCCCAAACACCAAAGTCCATCGTGGGAGCCAGCAATTGATTGGCGTTGGATGTTATGGCGGGATCATTGCCCGCCTGGAAGTCCGGAAGGACGATATCGCCCAAGGACAACCGATACTGCATAAACCCAATCGCAGCGCCTGCAGCCAAGCGCCACCCTTGGGCCATTTTTAGATGGTATGCGTAAGCCAAGTCCAAATGGGTAAAACCATATGGGCCTGCAGAATCGTCCGTGACGCGGCCACCAAATCCGTGGACGCCGCCGCCAGCAGAACGCCCCAGTTCACCCTGAACGTTTGCAAAAGCCGTTTGGGGGGCGCCGTCAAATCCCGCCCATTGTTGGCGGAAGCCCGCCTTCAACTCCAAGCAGTCTGTGAATCCTGCAAAGGCTGGGTTTTCTTGAAAGTAATTGAACTGCCAATTCGTGCGCAAAGGCAACTGCTGGGCATCTACCTGCAGGGTTGTCCAAACCGACAACATCAGGACAGCGATCGAGATGGGGAGGCTTCTCTGCTTCATCGAATGATGGCTACGTGGCCTGTTTCTGGGAGAAGTGGAAGGTTCTCGTCGTTCAACTCAATGACGTAGTAATACGTACCGGGGGTCAAGGGCTTACCAGAACGGCCCGTTCCGTCCCAAGGTTGGGTATAGCCCAAGGAACGGTGCACCAACTGACCCCAGCGGTTAAACACCTCCACTTTCGTTCCTGGAAAAGCACCAATGCCGTCGATGCCCCAGAAGTCATTGATGCCGTCTCCATTGGGCGTAAAGCTGTTGGGCACTCCAATGGGAGATCCCACCGTTACGGTCACAGAACTGCTGACCTGACAATCGCCAATCACACCATCTACTTGGTAGCTGATGGTTTCTGCAGGTGTCACCGTCGTCATGGCCATGTCGGGGTCTGACAAATAAAACGCGGGCGTCCATGTGTAGCCGTAAACAGGGTCGCCCCCGACCACTTCTAGCTCTGCTGACTCACCCGGAATAAGGGTGTGATTGCAGCAGGCGTCTAGGGTCACACCATCGCCTTCGAGCTCCACGAACATGGTGCACGCCGTGTCGGATGGGTCGTGTTCTGTACCGATTAATATGAAGTATTCTGTATTGTGCATCAGGGTCGATGACTCCCAAATGAGGTCATTCACTCCTGAAACACACGGCCCCATCGCGGTGAGGCCGGCGGGGTCGCAAGGGTCTCCTGAAGACGAAACCACCACTGCCGAGAGCGTATCAGGACCAGCCGCTCCCTCACATGAAACCTGCGTGATGCGGATTCGGGCGTTGCCCTGGTTCTGGAAGTTGTGATTGGACTGAAACCGCAACACAGCAACGTGTGTCGCATCGATGCAATCGAAATTCAAAAAGGCCGCATCGGTAATGAATATCGACTGTGGCTCTTCCGGACAAACCGTCAAAGGGTCGCTACAAGACTGGGCACAAAGCTGTACCGAAGACGTCAGTAACGACATGAGGAGCAGGGAAATCCCGTTTCTATATACGCTCATGGGTGTGGATTATCGAAGGTAGTGGCGCCAACGGGCCAGCCTGAAGCCCCGCCATGTATTATCCACAACGAAAGGTGACTAAGGGAAGTTGCTCTGATTATCAGCCCTCCATGCTGATCAAGACCGCCTCTTTCTCAACGGCATTGCCTGCTTCCACGCCTATCACAGACACCACTCCGGCAGCACCTGCGCGCAATACATTCTCCATTTTCATGGCCTCCAAAACGAGCATGGCCTCCCCTTCTTCGACCGATTGGCCCTCTTGAACGAGCACTTCGAGCACCTTTCCTGGCATGGGGGCGCGCAAGTCCTTTGAAGTCGCATCCGCACCCTCTTCAATCCCCATGCGCTCCATGAGCGTCTCTCGGAGTCCATGCACAGACCATTGATCGGCCACGCCATCCAGCCGAATGTCCCACCGACCACCTTCCAAAGATTGGACTGAGACGCTGTGATTGCGGTGCCCAATGCGCACCCACCATCTGCCACGGTCGTCTTCGTACAAACGGGGTTCACCGGGGTTTCCGGGCATTTCCTGCCCCTGGGCATTGCGATATCGGGCCATGGGGGCAATTTACCCCCGTTCAGCACCGAAATTGCGCCCCATGGCAGGATTGTATGTGCACGTTCCTTTTTGCGCGCAAGCCTGCTCGTATTGTGACTTTCACTTTACGACGCGGCTGGACGACCGAAAGCGCATGGTCGACGCGATCATTGCGGAGCTCCAAGCCACACTGCCCGCATGGTCCGGCCACACCTTCAAGACATTGTACTTCGGCGGTGGAACCCCCAGCATTTTGGGGGCCAACGCCATTGGTCGCATTGCTGAGGCCGCGTTTCAACATGCCGATTGGGCGCTCGAGGAGTGGACGGTAGAGGCCAATCCGGAGGATTTGGATGCGCAAGGGCTCGCGGCACTTAAAAATGTGGGGGTGGACCGCCTGAGTGTGGGCATACAGAGCTTTGACCCCGATGTTCTGGCGTGGATGCGCCGCATTCACAGCGCTGAAACGGCAGAGTTCGCAGTTCGCAAAGCGGCCGAACTGGGGTTTGAACACATCTCGCTGGACCTGATGTACGGACTGCCCGTTGGGGATGAAAACCGATGGAAGGAAGACTTGACGCGGGCATTGGCGCTGCCCGCCGACCACCTCAGTTGCTACATTCTGACAGCCGAGCCGCGCAAGTTGTATGGCCACCAACTCGATCAGGGGAAGCTGAGTGCCCCTCCAGACGAGCAAGTTGTGAATGAATATGGCGCCCTGTGTGCCGCTACAGCTGAGGCCGGGCTTGAGCACTACGAGGTCTCTAATTTCGCGCGCGCCGGTGGACGAAGCAGACACAATTCCGCTTATTGGGATGGCACCCCCTATCTCGGGGTCGGCCCTGGTGCCCACAGTTTCATGGCACCCAAACGCTGGTGGAATGCGCGTTCGAACGCGTCGTTTTTGCGCGCCGCCGAACAAGGAGACTTTGGGGACCAGCGATCGTCGGAAGCGCTGAGCGCAACCGACCGCTTCAATGAGGCCCTGATTACTGGACTCCGGCGCACCGAAGGCGTCCATCCCGCATCACTGCTGCAGGAAACGGGGATCGACCTATTGACACAAGACCACATTGAAGCGCTCATCCAACGCGGCGACTGTGAGTGGCACCAAGGACGTTTGCGCATCCCTGAGCCAAGGTGGCCTATGGGTGATGCCATCACCCTGGAGCTCATGCGGTAAAGTCTGGTGAGCGTCTTGCTCTGCGGCGCTTCAGCCTTGCGTCTGCAAACACCGTGGCCAACAATACTGCAGCCCCTCCATAGAACCCAGGTGGCATCACCTCCTCTTCACCAAAAATGAGCAAGGCCAAAACGATGGCGTAAAGGGGCTCCAAATTGATGGCCATGGCCACCGTAAAAGGGCTCATCACCTTCATGACCTCAACGGTCAAAGCAAAAGCCACAGATGTGGCCACAACACCGAGCAGGATCAGCCACAGCCAATCCGAATTCGAAGGCATCGCACTCTCCCAGCCCCCCAACACCGACATCCATAGGGCCAAGCCCCCGCACGCAGCAGCCAATTCCAACTTGGACACGGTCAATGACGGAGCGTGCTCCCCCCAAATGCTGTTGAGCGTTCCGAAAAGGGCAGCACAAAATGCGCTCACCAGCGCCAACAACATGCCGTAGCCATAGCTCACATCCACCCGGTACATCCACCACAGCCCCAAAACGGCGAGCAAGCCGAGCAAAAGCTCTGAGGGGTCGACCCGGCGGCGGCGCAGCACCGGTTCAATCAAGGCCACAAAAACAGGAACCGTCGCCATCACCGCCAGTGCCAATGAGACCGTGGAGGCCTTGATGGCGGCAAAAAAAGTCACCCAATGGACGGCCACCAGTAGACCTGTGGCCAAAATACCCGCCCTCACCTTGGGGGTCATGACTGGCCGCTTGGAACCGCGCAACCCCATCCACAGATACAGGCCACCAGCGCCAATCAACGTGCGCCAAAACACCAGTGGGGTGGCAGAAAGCGAAATCAACTTCCCCAGAACGCCAGTAAAACCAAACACCAATACAGTGGCGTGCAAGGTGATCTGGGCGTGAAGGGGCTTCATATGAGGGAAATCACCTGCAAACGAGCGCAAGGCTCCAACGGCGCTGATCCGCTCCAACCAACTGAAGGGTATACCAGCCTTTCTGCATTCCTGCAGCAGAGATCATGAGGCGGTCCATCGGGGCCAATGCCCCCCCTTCCATGCAGCGGCGTCCCGTACCATCGAGCAACACCCAGTTTGAGAGGGGCACTTCTGTGGTCAAACCAAAGTCTGTCGAAGTTCCGAAGGGGTTGGGGCCAAACAGGAAAGGGGTGTCCACATCGGGTTCAACCACACCAATGGTGCTCGTGTCGGGAAAGACAACGGTCACCTCCTGGGTGGCCTGATCCGAGCACACGCCGTCCAAGCTTTGCGCGGTCAAAACAATGGTATAGGTGTTCTCCTCTGGGAAGACGTGGAGCGGAGATGTCGTTGTGTCGGGAGACGTACCGTCTCCAAAAGACCAGAAATAACCGCCTGCTCCCAAGGAAAGGTTTTCAAAGGGGACCGGGCCGTCCTCCGTGTTCCAAACATCCTCCACGAAGAAGTCCGCTTGAACGGGTTCTGAGAGGTCGTCAGCATTGCGCGGAAGAATGGTGTAGCCGTTCAAAAAGGGTGCTTCCAAATCGCGCTGTCCGCCAATGCCCGTAACACCAAAGACACCCACAGGCGCCTCGGTGCCAAACAAATCGGTGTCGGCATCCACCACCATGAGGTAAAGGGACGTTCCCGTGGATACATACACCTCGAATTGGGGCGCTTGGTTGGTCCAAGCCGATGGATCGACCAGCTCCACGCACTTGAGACGCACCAAATCGCTTTCGGTCTCTTCGCTTAACGCATTGACAAGCTCTGGTTCCTGCAGCTGTTCGCCTTGTGTGGCGAGGATCAACGTGTCGACCAAAATTTGCGCCAACCCTTGGAACTGTTGCAAAGAACCCCGAATCCGCACGCTGTCTCCTTCCTCTACGAGGTAGTTAAAGTTGTCGACCGGGCTGTACACCTCGATGCCTGCCGTGGGGTCAATGATGGTGAACCGCAACCCGCTCGGATAAGTGTTGAAGCCGTGCACCACCCCCCGCAATTCGCAAGGCACAAGCAGGCTGTCCAACACGCCGTTGCCGTCGATTCCCCGGACGTCCGCAATGGGATAGTGCGGGAAACCAAGGTCGTTCGGAGCAATGGTAACGGTGAGGGTTTCTTGGATCACTTCGACTTCGCCGGACAGGACGGTGATGGCCAAGGTGAAGGTTTCGATGCCCTCTGGTTCGAAGTCATCGACAATGCCAATGGTGAAGCTTTGGGGCGACAGCAAGCCTTGAGGGAAGGTCAACTCCAAAGGAAAAAGGGTGCCAAAGTCGGCGACGGGAGTGGCCGTGCTTCCCTCTACCACCTCCACTTGAATGTTGACCTCGTTGAGTGGCAGTGCGATGGGGAGTTCAACACCGATGACATCCCCCTCAAAAGCGAGCACCTCGGAAACGGAAAAACCAATCAAGGGCACTGCTGTAGTGTCTAATCCACATGGCAGCGCGTTGTGCTCGCCGAAGAATTCAAAGGTGTTTTCGGGGTAATCCAACCACTGGTCGTCTACTTCATTCCAGTCGGGGCTGCCGGTGGTGACTTCTGGAATGCGCACGAGGGTGTTGTGCAACATGGTGATGTCGTTCACTGGCCAGCCCTCACCGGGGTTGACTCCGACCTCTCCGAGTACGTCCACCACCACGCCATTGCGCTCTAGGGTGGTCGCATCGTTGCCATTGAAAAGAGTCACGTCGTCGAGCAAGTCTGCCAAGGCGATCAGTTCAGGAACCGCCGATGGATTGACAATGGTGAAGACTTCTCCGGGAGCCAGTGTCCCGCTCAGCGAAACTTCGTGGTTGGCGACCGAACTGCCATTGTTAAAGGTCTTGACTGTGTATTCACCCAGGTCAGCCGATGCTACCGCGCTGGGGTTGTAGAGCTCCAAGCCTTTGCTGAATGTGCTGCCATCCACATACTCTGAAAAGAAGAGGTCCGTGCACAGTCCTGTGGGGTCACAGGGTTGAATGGACACGTCCAAGTGGTTGTATGACAGTGCACTACACGAATCTGCTGACAATGCAGTCACAGGCAGTCCCACTTCAAAGGAGGCGGAATCAATCGTGCCGAGGTAGCTGAAACCATAGACTTCATACTCGCCCACACCGAGGGATTCAAAATCGTAAGCGGGGGTTGAGGTGCTGTCCACAATGTCGCCATCAGCAGAAGCGATCACGAACAAGTAAGGTGCTTCTGGGCTCTCCGATACAAACCCAAATGGCACATATGTATTGGCGAAGCCCAAACAGCCGATGGCCTGGTCGTCCCCTCCCGCAGTAGAGATGGCGCCGCCATCGCAACTCGGTGGTAGGCAAAAAATGCGGTCAACCTCTACAGGCTGTGCGCTGAATGCCACACAGCCGCTTGCAGAAATGCTGTCATACGGCGCACCTACAGCGATACTGGAGGGGTCCAAGTCTCCATCATAGCTCATGCCCCAGACCAAACAGGGGCCTGCGGGACTGCCAGAAAAATTGTAGCCCAAGTTGCCTTCTCCACCGGGAACCACGTCAAGCACTTCGCCTTGAAGGTCGGTGATCACCAAGCCGTATTGGCTTTCCAAAGCGTTGCTTTGCGCCGTAAAAGGGAGAAAGCCGCCGGGAAGGTCCACGCAGATTTGAGCGGTTCCGTTCTCGCCGCCTTGGGCGCTGATCAAACCTCCATCACAATCCAAGAGGTTGGTGTACCCGGGAGTGGGTTGCTGGAGGACCATTTGATCGGAGCCAAAAGCAGGGCCGCCATCGGGCAAACGCGCCCAGGCCAGGGCCCCTCCGTTCTGAGACCCGTACAACCACTCATCCAATTGAGGTTGGCCAGGGGTTAAGGAATCGATCAAAAAAGGATTGGTCTGGTCGCCCGTTCCATAGACCACGGCGTCGAGCAGCCCAACAGTAGTCAGCGGTGTGGCAAAGGGAAAGTCAATGCTGTCGCCCTCGAACAACGCAACGGCATCTCCACCATCTCTGAGCAACCCAGGCTCAAACACCACGTCCGCTCCTGCGACTTCGGGGTTGGCGAGCAAAAAGAAACCGGCCGAGTCCGTAGACATGCCATCCAAATCAAAGGCGGCATAAACGCTGCTGGTCACGGGACTGCCTCCCCCTTTGTAGAACACCACGATGTGGCCGTCAAGTGGGGTGTTGGGGGCACCATAGAGCTCAACAAACTCAGTGCTGTCAGGGACCGAATTGGAGTCGCTGTCCACCTCGTTGAGGAAGACGGCTTGGCCAAAGCAAGGTGCAAACGCAGACAAGCACAACGCGAGAAGCGCATGGCGGAATTGGGGAGAATAGGATACGGAACGCATTTTCAGTCCGTTGGAATTGGAGCGCGAAAGTAGGAAGCACTCCGTTTGTAGGGTTTAACAGTTCATGAATTTAATGGGGCATTCCCGGCGTAACTTCAGGGGTTGGTTTTCCGTTGAGGAAATTTCGCCATGACAAACGCACCACATCAGGACTTGCGCCAGAATCTGGACGCCTTTATCCGCAAGTACCACCGCAACGAGATGCTGCGCGGCCTGCTGCTGCTGCTGGCCGCTTTTCCCGTGGCTTGGTTGACGGTTTTGGCGCTCGAGGCGTTCGGACAATTCGGGACTGACGCCCGCACCGTGTTGTTTTACGGATTTGTCGCCACGATCACTGTGGTAACGGTTCGCTATCTCGCATGGCCTGCCCTCCGTTTGTTCCGTCTGCGTGGGGGGTTGAATCATGCGCAAGCCGCGCGCATCATCGGTCAGCACTTCCCAGAGATTGAGGACCGCTTGCTCAATACGCTGCAGCTTCAAGAGCGCGCTGAGGCCGCGCCATCGGACCAAGGGCAAGGGCTTTTACTGGCGTCCATTCAACAGCGCAGTGAGCAGCTCCGTCCTTACCGCTTTAGTGCCGCGGTAGATTTTGGGGAAAATCGCCGCTACCTGAAGTATGTCTTGCCGCCGATGATCGTGTTTGCGGCGCTTTACATTTTGGCGCCCGAGGCGGTTGAAGCGCCCACAGATCGGCTGATCCGACACCGCACGGAATTGGTTGTCCCTCCTGACTTCCGGTTGGTCTGTGACCAAGAACTCGAGGCCATTGCCCAGTCCGACTTTACGCTCACCATTCGCACTGTGGGGACAGTGGTGCCCACAAGGGTTGAGGTGCAAGCGGGCGAAGGCCGTTTCAGGATGACCCGAACCCCATCCGGGGACTGGAACTATGTCTTCCGAAAAGTCCGCGAATCATTGACCCTAGAGGTTTCCGCACCCGGAACACCCGCATTGGACCTTCGATTGGTGGTCTTGCCACGGCCTGAGCTACAAGACCTCAGGATTGACGTCCAGCCGCCACTACACACAAGGCTCCCCCCCTACCAACAGCGCAACGAGGGAGACCTTGACGTACCCGAGGGTACGGTGATCTCCTTTCAGTTGGGCACCAGAAACACAACGGCGTTGGGCCTGCGTTGGGGCAACGAGTTGTCACAATTGGACCCCGATGTCAGCAACCGTTTTAGCTTTTCCAAAACCGCTGAGACGGACCTCACCTACGTGCTCTACCCCCAATCGGAAACCGTAGGAGTTATAGACTCTGTGCGCTACCGGTTGCGCAGCATTGCGGACCGCCCCCCCACCATTCGCGTGGCCGAGATTTCCGACAGCACCTCATTGACACAGCTTACGTTCAATGGCATTGTCCAAGACGACTATGGGTTTAGCAGCCTGCGGTTCGTTTGGAAGCCCAAAGGCGGACAACAAGACATGGCCGCGCTCGATGCGCCCAGAGGCCGTGAGGATAGCTTTTTGCATTTCTGGAACCTCGCTGACATTGGTGTCGGGTTGGGTGATGAAGTCGAGTATTGGTTTGAAGTCCGCGACAACGATGGCGTCAACGGAGCCAAAGTCACGCGGTCCCGGACATTCCGGTATGCTGCCCCAACCGAAGAAGAACTGGCACAACGGCTAGATAGCGCAGACGCCGAACTGACCGCGGCGCTCGAAGAAAACCTAGAAGAAGCCAAACGACTCAGGGAGCAAATGCGGGAATTGCGCCGTGAGTTGATGGAGGAAGAAGAGTTGGGATGGGAAGAAAAAGCCGCTCTCGAAGAGCTGCTCAAACAGCAAGAGGCGCTGAGAGAGCAGGTGGAGCAGATGCAGGAGAAGAACCGGGAGAAGAACAGCCAGCAGTCTGAGTTCACCCCGCCCAACGAAGAAATCCAGAAGAAACAAGACGAGCTACAAAAGCTCATGGACGAAGTCATGACCGACGAGCTCCAACAGATGTTTGACGAGTTGCGCGAACTCATGGAGCAGCTCGAAGAGGGCGACAAGGAACAAATCGAGGAGCAGCTCGATCAAATGGACCTTGACCAAGAGTCTCTGGAACAAGAGCTTGATCGCGCCTTAGAGCAGTTCAAGCAATTGCAATGGGAGCAAAAAATGGAGGAGGCCATCTCAGACCTCGAAAAGCTCGCAGAGGAACAAGAAGCTTTGGCAGAAGAAACCGATCAAGGAGAGACCCCCGAAGAAGAGCTTGCCGCCAAGCAGGATTCACTGAACAAAGAATTCGACAAGGTGAAAGAGGCCTTAGATGATGCAGAGAAGCTCAATAAAGAGCTCGAGAACCCAAATAAGGTGCCGACTATGGAAGACCTGCAAGAGGAGATTGAGCAGGAGATGAACGACGCGAGCGAGCAACTCGAAAACGGTAAAGAGAAAAAAGCCTCTGAAAAGCAGAAAAGTGCGGCGGGGAAGATGAGTCAAATGGCGCAGCAGATGCAGAGCTCCATGGAACAAGGCGAACAAGAGTCCATGGAAGAAGACATGGAGGCGCTCCGGGCTCTGCTCGAAAACATCATTACCCTCTCCTTTGACGAGGAGGACCTGATGGCTTCGGTTGGAACCACCCAAAAAGATGACCCACGCTATGTCAGTCATGGCCAAGTGCAGCGCAAGCTCAAAGACGATGCAGAAATGGTCAAAGACAGCTTGTTTGCTTTGAGCAAGCGCGTCACACAACTGCAGTCAATCGTCAACCGCGAGATCAACCTCGTCAACCTTCACATGGGCCAGGCCTTAGATGGCTTCACCGACCGTGAAACGCAGGTCATTACGACGAACCAGCAATACGTTATGACGTCCTTCAACAACCTCGCATTGTTGCTCGACGAAGTACTCCAACAGATGCAGAATCAGTCCAGCTGTAACAAGCCAGGGACAGGCAACTGCGAGAAGCCGGGGGGCAGTGGGTCCAAGCCATCGCCCAGCGCGAAGCAACTCAAAGGCATGCAACAATCTCTGACCAAGCAATTGGAGCAGATGAAGGAAAAAATGAAGGGGTCCAACCAAGGTGAGGGCAAGGATGGAAAGCGGAAGCTGAGCAAAGGCCTCGCACAGATGGCGGCACAGCAAGCGGCCATCCGAAAAATGACCCAAGAACTTGGCAATCAACTCAATGAGGACGGATCTGGACAGGGCAATGGACTCGAACAGATTGCCAAGGAGATGGAGGAGATCGAAAAAGACATTGTAAACGGAGAGCTTGACCAGCTCACCCTGGACAGACAACAAGACATTCTCACAAGACTTTTACAGGCTGAAAATGCAGAACGTGTTCGCGGCGAAAAAGAGGAGCGGGAATCCAAGACAGCGCGCGAAAACCCAAGGGATACACCGCCAAGCTTAGAGGAATATGAGCGCCGCAAAGCACAAGAAATTGAGCTTCTCAGGACCGTGCCTGCCGACCTCACCCCCTATTACAAGCAAAAGGTCAACGATTATTTCAATACTTTGGACTCCCCGGAAAGGGAGTGAAGCCACATCATGTCCTTACAGCGACACCTGCAAATAGCCTCCCGCATGGAAGGCATTACCGAAGTTGAAGGACTCATCAATGAACTCAGTGAGGAGCTGGGCGTAGATGAGACCCATTACGGTGAGATTCTGATTGCGATGACCGAAGCGGTCAACAATGCCATTGTTCACGGTAACAAACTGGACATCAACAAGATGGTTGACATAGAAATCTCTGTTGACGGTCAAGTCCTGCAGTTCAAAATTTCCGACGAAGGGCCGGGGTTTGATTTCGAAAACATACCAGACCCCACGTCTCCCGAAAACCTAGAAAAGCCCAATGGTAGAGGCGTTTTTCTGATGCGTCAATTGGCGGACACCTGCGAATTCGAAGAACTGGGCCGTATTGCCATTCTGCGCTTCGAAAACGCCATACCCCAGATGGAGAGCGCCAACTAATGGCCACATCATCTGTATCCTTTCAATTCCAACACCCCACGTTCCAGCTGCGTCAACGCAACGCTGTACGCACCTGGATCCAGCATTGCGTGGACCAAGAAGGAGGCGCCATCGCCTCGCTGAGATTTCTGTTCTGCGATGATGATCACGTGCTACAAGCGAACCGCCAATTCCTTGAACACGATTATCTGACCGACATTCTCACGTTCCCGGACCATTCTGCGCAAGGCATTGCGGGCGACATCATGATTTCTGTCGACCGGACAAGAGACAACGCTAAACACCTCAACACCAACGCAATAGACGAACTCCACAGGGTCATTGCGCATGGGGTATTGCACCTTCTCGGATACAACGACCAATCACCCGCTGAGCAAAAGGCCATGAGACAGAGGGAGGACCTCTGGCTTTCTAAGCGGCAGTTTTAAACACAAACGTTCCACGTGGAACATCCATCATGCTCGAACACTACGATGTCATTGTTGTAGGCGCAGGACACGCCGGCAACGAAGCTGCACACGCTGCCGCAACTCTAGGAGAGAAGGTCCTTCTGATCACGATGAACCTCGCCACCGTCGGGGCCATGAGCTGCAACCCAGCAATGGGAGGTGTCGCAAAAGGACAAATCCTTCGAGAGATTGATGCCCTTGGCGGAATGAGTGCCAGAATATCTGACACCAGTGCCATTCAATTCCGAATGCTCAACAGATCTAAAGGCCCGGCAATGTGGTCACCCCGCACTCAAAACGACCGCCATCTATTTGCCCAAACCTGGCGCTCTACGCTGGAAGCCAACGAGAACATTCACCTCTGGCAAGACATGGTCACCGCGCTCATCATTGACCAAGGCGTGGTCAAAGGCGTGCAAACCCAACTCGGCATCAACATTTACAGCCATTCCACCATCCTCACATCTGGCACTTTTCTTCAAGGCAAAATTCACTTAGGCCTCCAACAGTTTTCTGGCGGTCGCTCTGGCGAACGGGCCGCAGAAGGAATCACAGATCAACTGTCTTCTCACGGGTTTCTGACCGGTAGAATGAAGACAGGAACGCCGCCGAGAGTGGATGGACGTAGCATTGACTACTCCAAAACGGAAGAACAACCAGGAGAACCTACCCATGAAGGCTTCAGCTACTACACCCCCATCAACATGGCAGACCAACTTCCCTGCCACATCACTTACACCAACCCACAGGTCCACGAAAAACTAGCGGCATCCTTAGACCAAAGCCCCATGTTCAATGGTGCGATCCAAAGCAAAGGACCCCGCTACTGCCCCAGCATAGAAGACAAAATCCACAGGTTTGCAGACAAGGACCGTCACCAAATATTCATCGAACCAGAAGGACGGAACACCATTGAAACCTACATCAACGGATTCTCTACCTCCCTACCCAAAGAAGTGCAACTGGAAGCCATGCGGCTTATTCCAGGACTAGAAAACGTCAGAATGTTTCGTCCAGGGTATGCCGTAGAATACGACTACTTCCCACCCACCCAACTTCACCACACCCTCGAAACTAAAAACCTCAAGAACCTCTACTTCGCTGGCCAAATCAACGGAACCACCGGGTATGAGGAAGCTGCATGCCAGGGTCTCATTGCAGGAATCAACTGCAAACTCAACCGCAACGAACAGTCACCCTTTATACTCGGAAGAGATGAAGCCTACATCGGCGTACTCATTGACGACCTCGTCACAAAAGGCACCGACGAACCCTACAGAATGTTCACAAGCCGGGCGGAATACCGCATCCTACTTCGCCAAGACAATGCGGATCAACGTCTCAGCCCCAAAGCCCATGAACTAGGACTTCTCAACGACCCTGACTGGGAGTCATTCAACACAAAACAGCGCTCACTTCAATCCCTTGAGCGATGGATTTCCGAAAACAATGCAGAACCCCATTCTGTGAACCCCATCCTTGAATCCAAAGGCAGCGCGGCACTCAAGCAAAAAACACGCTGGAGCCAACTTATTTCACGGCCACACATCAAACTTTCAGACCTCATCCCGAGTTCCACCGAACTTCAAAAAGAGTTTGAATCCATCCCCGAAACGTGGGCAGACTTTATAGAGACCAGCATCAAATACAAGGGGTATATTGAAAAGGAGCAAGCCCAGGCCGACCGGATGAGATCACTTCAAGACCTGACACTCCCACCAGACCTTGAATATGCCAGGCTCACATCATTGAGTATGGAGGCCCGCCAAAAACTACAGACCATCAAACCCCACACACTGGGAGATGCAGGAAAGATCAGCGGAGTCTCTGCGTCGGACCTCTCGGTACTGATGGTCTATCTCGGCAGATAAATGTTCCACGTGGAACATAGTTATACGCCTTTTCCGGCCATCTGAGGGCATAACACAACGAACGGAGGTCAACCCCCACCTTCCTCCTGTTAGCCCAAAAACACAAAACCCTGACAACCAACAACTTAAGCAAAACTAACGTACAACTACGCTCGAGCGGTACCTTCGCGCGCAAGAAGAGCAGACCATGAACATGAAGGCCCACCTCGCGCAACTCGGACTTTCCGACAGCAACCCCGGAACCCAGATCGGATCCACCAACTACAACGTTGGAAAAGACATCAACAGCATCAGCCCGGTCGATGGCGCTACAATCGGAAGCACCGGAGTCTGTGACGCTCCGCTTTATGAAGACGCCATTCAAGCCGCAACCGCTGCCGCCAAAGAGTGGCGCAACATTCCTGCTCCCCAACGTGGTGAGGTAGTTCGGCTCTATGGCGAAGCGTTGCGGCACCACAAGGACGCCCTCGGCGCTCTGGTCTCGTATGAAATGGGCAAGAGCCTCCAAGAAGGCCTCGGAGAAGTCCAAGAAATGATTGACATCTGTGACTTTGCGGTAGGCCTTTCACGCCAACTGTATGGACTCACCATGCACTCTGAGCGCCCAGGGCACAGGATGTACGAACAGTGGCACCCCCTTGGTGTCGTTGGAATCATCAGCGCATTCAACTTCCCCGTCGCTGTTTGGAACTGGAACACGGCTTTGGCTTGGGTATGCGGAAACGCCTGTATTTGGAAGCCTTCTGAGAAAACTCCTTTGACTGCCGTAGCGTGCCAGAACATCTGGAATGAGGTTACCGCAGACCTCGATTACGTGCCCAAAGGCTTGTCTTGCATCATACAAGGCGACTATAAGGTGGGAGAAATGATGACCCACGACAAGCGCGTCGCCATGGTTTCTGCTACCGGTTCTATCCGCATGGGTAAGATCGTTGCTCAAGCCGTTGCTGCTCGCCTTGGAAAAAGCCTCCTTGAACTTGGTGGCAACAACGCCATCATCGTGGAGCCCGATGCGGAACTCAAAATGGTCGTTCCAGGCACTGTATTCGGAGCGGTGGGCACCTGCGGACAACGCTGCACCTCAACACGCCGCCTGATCATCCACAGCAGCATTTATGACAAGGTCGTAGACGCGATCAAAAGCGCTTATGGCCAACTCCGCATTGGAGATCCCCTTGACCAAAACAATCACGTTGGACCCCTCATTGACCACGACGCTGTCGCGGCGTACAGCAAGGCCTTGGAAGATGTTGTTGAGCAGGGTGGACGCATCATTGTTGAAGGGGGTGTGCTCGAAGGGCCTGGCTACGAGTCCGGGTGTTACGTCAAACCCGCCATTGCAGAGGCAAACAACGACATGGCGATTGTACAACACGAGACCTTCGCACCGATTCTTTATGTGATGAAATACGATACGCTCGACGAGGCTATGGCCATGCAAAATGGCGTCGTGCAAGGGCTTTCGTCTGCGATCATGACCACCAACCTCCGGAGCGCTGAGCTCTTCCTTTCTGCCAACGGCAGCGACTGCGGAATAGCCAACGTCAACATCGGAACAAGTGGTGCCGAAATCGGTGGCGCATTTGGAGGAGAGAAAGAGACCGGTGGTGGTCGTGAGTCTGGAAGTGATGCTTGGAAAGGCTACATGCGTCGCCAGACCAACACCATTAACTACAGCACAGAGTTGCCCTTGGCTCAGGGCATCAAATTCGACTTTTGATGCGCCTGTGCGGCCCGTATAGAGCTGTCCTTTTTTTGGCCTTCGGTCTTGGGTTTGTCCGTTGTGGTTCTCCTCAATTGGATGACCCAAGTTCAACCGCCATCCCTGCAGAAAACACAAAGGGAACCCTTGTTTTTTTCCTGAGTGACTCTGTAGAAGCCCGAATTCCTGCCATGAAAAGTGCGCAGGAAATGACCCTCTATAACGGCGCCGAAACGCTTGTACTTACCGCTGAGGATAGCGGGTGCTTCAGGGTTCCTGTTTTCGACGGAACGTTATGCCTCGGTCCACAGGGAGCGGGCGCCTGGACCGACGTTCTGCGTACGGGGGAATCACCTTATGCTGTTGATTTAAAGTGGGTTGACTCTGAAGAAAGGATGTCGGACAACGACACCTGGGGCCAAACAGAGTATTGGCGCATGGCCTTTGGTTTAGAGAATCCTTGGTTCGGTGACCTTGTTTTGCAGCGGTCTGCGGCTGGACGGATCAAAGGAACCATCGAGACCGCCACTGGAGACTTCCGGTATTTACACGGGTCAGTGGAGGGCTTTAATCTGAACCTGCAAACATTCGATGGCGCCCACCTTTTCCATTTCAAGGCCAACACCTCGATCGCTGACAGCCTGGTTGATGGGGTGTTCTCGAGTGGCAACCACTACACCACGCCGTTCATTGCCCACCGCAAATCAGACAAAGATCCTCTGCTCGCTTCTGGAAACGAAGCGGTTTGGACCGGTCTACCTGTTGCATACAGCGGCAAGGATCTGCTGGGTCAGCCTACGGAATGGACCTGGTCGCCCTCAGACAGTGCCGTACATGTATTGAGCGTTATGGGGTCCTGGTGCCCCAACTGCATGGACGAGCACCGGTTGCTCATCGCGCTCATGGAGGAGCATCCGAACATGTATGTGCACACCCTCGCTTTTGAACGCGGCCTGAACCGGGACAACGGAGAAACGGCAGCCCTCAAACGCCTGAAACAGTATTCCAGGTCTTTGGAGCTTCAGCGCTTTGAGGACAGGTGGAGCATCAGCCTCATAGGCCCCGCCTCCAAGAAGGAGGCGCAAAGCCTGCTGCCTTTTCTAGACAGGGTGGTGAGCTTTCCCACCAGCATTGTCATGACTCCCGGGGCCCTTCAGCCCTGGATTCACACAGGATTTAATGGTCCAGCGACCGGGCAGAAATACGCCCTCGAGCGCTCCCGCTTTTCCGCCGCCATCAGCGGTTTGACGGAAAGTCGTTAACCTGATCTACAGCGAGCTTCTTTGACCGGTTCGCCACCTCCCAAGAGGTCAAGAATACCAATTGACCAATCTCTGCCATCTTGGAATAGCGGATTTTGTCAGGCGTATCGCCTGGACCATGATAATCCTCGTGAACCCCACTGAAATAGAAGATTACAGGGATGTCGTGTTTGGCAAAATTGTAATGGTCACTCCTGTAATAGAACCGGTTGGGGTCGTCCGGAGCATTGAATGTGTAGTCCAGAGCAATCCCAACGTGCTTCGCATTCACAGCTTCGCTGATTTCATGCAGTTCAGAGGAGAGTTTGTCACTGCCTATTAAATAGACATAGCGGTCGTCGTCGATATGGGCCTCATCAAAGCGCCCTACCATGTCCATGTTCAAGTCACAAACATGCTGTTCCAATGGAAAGGCGGGGTGCTCACTGTACCACTCTGAGCCGAGCAACCCCTTTTCCTCACCCACAAACGCCATAAACAACACGGAGCGTTTTGGACCCTTTCCCGCTTTCGCAGCAGCCATCCAAGCGCCTGCATTTTCGAGCAAGCTGACAGTACCGCTTCCATCGTCGTCCGCACCGTTGTAGATCAACCCCTCTTTGTCCACTCCAACATGATCGTAGTGGCTGGTCAAAGCCACAATTTCGTCTGCAAGCAGGCTGTCCGAGCCCGGCAGTAAACCCCACACATTGGTTGCCTCTACTTTATCCGCTTTGCGCGCCAAATGCAGCTCCATAGAACCCAAATCGGTGCCTTTCAATTTGCGCTTTGGCCATTTTTTCCGGACATCCTTCATGGACTTCCAGCCCGTTGACCGCAGCAACACCTCTTCCGGCACAAGCAAGGTGGGCAGATCCGTGCCTTCGCCCTGGCGATCCACATCTAGCCTCATCCTTTCACGGCTCAACCACGGTACCAAACGAGATTTTAACGTGGCAAACTCTGGTGATACTAAGACCGTGGCCGTGGCCCCCAAACTGTCTGCTATCATGCGCTTGACAGACGGGTCCTGGCTCCATTTACTGGGTGTTTCGTTGCCCGAAAGCACAAAACCCTTTTCTGCACTTCCCGGCTCCCCGGCCAACATCACTACCGTTTTTCCTGCGACGTCCAATCCTGCGTAATCGTCCCAAAGCCCCTCTTGGATTCCGTATCCCACAAAGACGGCTTCGGCTACAATGTCTACAACCTGGATGCCTGGATACGGCACAAAATCATTCTTGAACACGAGCTTCTCCGAGCCCAACGTTAACACGCCACCCTTCAATTGGGTGATGGTCAAAGGAACGGGCTGGAAATAACTGCCGTTAATGGGCTGCAAGCCCATTGCCTCGAATTGATCAGCCAAGAACGCAGCCGCCTTTCGCTGTCCTGGTTTGCCTGTTTCACGACCCTCCATGGAATCCGCCGCCAGAATGTGCAACAGCCCAGACAATTCATCCGCAGTGATGGTACTGGACCACTCTAGAGCTGAGTCGGTATGAAGCAGGGTTTGCGCATGGAATACAGGGGCGTAGCCCAAGCATAAGCCCAAAGAAAGAAGAGAGATAAATCGGATCATGAACAGGCAATTTTGGTCACTCGGCGTTCGTGCCGGCCACCTTCGAATGGGGTCTCAAGAAACGCTTTGACACAATCCAAAGCATCGGGTATGGCAATGAAGCGCGCTGGTAAACACAGCACGTTTGCATTGTTATGTTGACGGGCCAATACGGCGATATCTGGCCGCCACGCAATGGCTGCTCGGATGCCCGCGTGTTTGTTTGCGGTCATGGACACTCCGTTGGCAGAACCACAAATCAGAATGCCCAAAGTGTCGCCTTCTGAAACCGCTTGCGCCAATGGGTGGGCGTGATCTGGGTAATCCACGCTTCCATCATCTGGAGTACCATGATCAATGATTTCTATTCCTTGATCAGTAAGCCAGTTCATGAGTGTTGTTCTCAAGTCACCTCCAGCGTGATCATTTGCCAAGTGAATCCTCATGTCCCGAAGTTCACGGTTT
>Ga0115565_10000896_pt1 | contig 25684 bp, 18 predicted proteins | sample COGITO_mtgs_1105_FD_87199 | JGI IMG/M metagenome (GOLD analysis project Ga0115565, IMG submission 87199) | Pelagic marine microbial communities from North Sea - COGITO_mtgs_110530 | ecosystem: Environmental > Aquatic > Marine > Epipelagic | place: Germany:Helgoland, sampling site Kabeltonne... | reverse complement strand
GTTGGGTTGGCCGCAGTATTAACGATGATTCTGAGAGGCCACCTTCGGTCTTGGTTGCGCAGCTGCGCGACTATATTGATAAGTTTTGGCGTGTATCATGGAGCGAAGATAGTCAAACAAAAAGACAAGCTGCGGTTAGCCATTTACTTACCTCAACTCACCCTTTACAACCCTTTAGCGTGCGCTATTTCCCCCGTCTTGACAGTGTTGATGATGACACTCAAAACGTTGGTTCTGTGCCACAGCAAGCGCCTCTGTTTACGTATGCAGCCGAGTGGCGCCATGGTGGTCCAGATCAGGCACCTGTAGGTGAGCTATCACATCATAAGATGCCAAATCAGAAAGTAGATAAGGTTCAGGATAAATTGCCGTTCATACCATTGGATACCCCGTTAAAGCTGCATACACTGAGCGCTTTTTTGAAGAAACCAGTGCAATACTTTTTCAACCGAGCATTAATGATTGATTTTGAATCTTCGAGTGAGTCAGATTTTGACAATGAGATGTTTGTAATGGGTCATTTGGATGCGTATTCATTAGATACCCTGTTGATAGAAAAAGCGATATTACCTTCTCGCAGCCTGGATCAATTGACCTCAAATCTAGCGCATACTCTGAGTTACATCAGTGACTCTGGTGAAATCGGTTTGGCATCTACACAATACCTAGTTCACAGAGACTTAAGTACCAAAATGCAGCAACTGGGTAGCCGCTATTTGATGGAAATTGAATCACTAACGCAAAAGACAGATATGAGAGTTGATATACGTCATCGTTATCAAAGCTTCGATAAGCATGAACTGGCAATCGAAGATACGATAGACGATTTTTGGGCTTCAAAGAACGGGAGTCTGCCGCTACGTGTTGTTATTTGCGACGCAAAATTAGTGTCCAGTGATAAAAAAGCAACGTTGCGCTTGGAAAACCTTATTGGCGTATGGATACAGCATTTGGCGGGGCACGCTGTCGGCGTTGAATTTACAACAAAGGTACTGGCAAAAGAAGCACCATTCTTGTTTGTATTTACATCTATAGCGCAATCTGAGGCGATTCAAGCGCTCAATCAGGTACTGCAAACATGGCAACAAGGAATGACACAGCCGCTCAAATTAGACAGTCACGCGGCCAGTGTTTATTTGCAATCTAAAGACCCTGCGTTATCCACCCAAGATATCAGTTCAGCCTATCTCGATTATACTTTGAAATTCGATGTTGGTTATTTTAGGCGTGCATTTCCAGATTCCGAAGACATTACCTGTAGCCCTGAGTTTACTGATTTATGTGAGCGATTGTATCGACCAATGATGCTTGCGATGGAGGTTTTAGAGCATGAATGAGTTTAAAACGCTCGATCCACTTAATTTTCCACTCGGGACTAATGCTCTAATAGAAGCTAGCGCGGGCACGGGTAAAACATTTACGATTGCGTTTTTATACGTCCGTTTGGTCTTAGGCGAGTCCTCATACTTGCAGGATAAGGACGCAGAACATACTCAACAAAACGTTTTTTTGGCGCAAGGTCTGTTGCCGCGAGATATTTTAGTGGTTACGTTTACAGAGGCCGCTACCAAAGAGTTGACGGATAGGATTCGCGCAAATCTAGTGCTCGCCGCTGAGGTGTTTTCTGACGCGCCTCAAATTCCTGCCGGTGAAAATGTTTCGCTGTTAGTCGCGCTCAAAAATCGTTTCCATCGAGTTGAATACTCTAGCTGCAGAAAAAAACTACTCAATGCAGTTGAGCTGATGGACGAAGCGGCGATTTCAACGATTCACTCTTGGTGTAATCGCATGCTCAGCGAGCATGCGTTTGACAGCGGTAGTTTGTTCAAAATAGACGTCGAGAGCAATCAACAGCATTTAATCAAAAAAGCCATTCAGGATTACTGGCGCACTAATATTTATCCGCTCAAGGGTGACACATTGGTTATGGTAACCAACGCTATAAGTTCGCCCGATGCCTTGCAAACAAAAATAAGAGATAGTATTTCAAAGGTCCAGTATTTCGACAAACCAACGGATTGGCTGGCGCGATTCAATCAGGTGGATATCATCAAGCAGCAAATACAAGCGCAAGATTGGAGCAGCGCGCTGCATGATGCCCACGAGTATATCGCGGCAAATGGCGCTAAGCTAAAAGTCAACAATAAGTCTGTGCAAGCCACGTTAGTTAAGGCGTTAATCAGTGTAGATAAATGGATAAGCGCGCAATACGACGCAGATACGCCAGAGGGGTTTGCATCTTGGGTCGGTTTTTCGAGGCTGACAACCTCGGGTTTTGCTGAACTGACGAGTGACTCACCCATCCAGATTTGCAGCCTATTTGACCAATTAGCCCAGCTCAATTTAGCGGCTGCCAAGCCAGAATTAGACTTGTTGATGCATGCTAGTCACTGCGTCTTTGAGCAGACCCATCAAGAGCAACTCGAAAAAGCTGAATATGGCTATGATGAGCTCTTGACTCAGCTACACAAAGCCCTGTGCTCCAAAAAGAACGATGGTTCTTTAAAAAATGTGCAGCTTGCCAATACTATTGCTAAACAGTTTCCAGTGGCCTTAATTGATGAATTTCAAGATACAGACCCTATTCAGTTTGGTATTTTTCAAAGCATCTATCTGAGCCGCTCCAACCCCGCTAGTGCAAAGGCAAGCGCGCCTTCGACGGCTGCCGCTGGGACGAGTAACACGTCGGCAATTAACACTAGCCTGATTATGATTGGTGATCCCAAGCAAGCTATCTATAGTTTTAGGGGCGGCGACATTTACACTTATCTCAATGCAAGTGAAGCAGTTGCAAACAACAAATACACCCTGTCGACCAATTATCGGTCTACACATGCAATGGTTGCATCCGTTAATCGTTTGTTTTTACAAGCGGAGCAGCGCACTCAAAACGCGTTTAACTTTGAATTTAAAGGGCAATATCCCATGCCTTTTTACCCGGTCGAAGCCAACGGTCTAGATTCAAGCTTTGTGTTAGACGGACATCCTAGCAAAAGCTTGATGTTTTGGAAGGCTATAAACCTCAATCCTAAAGGAACCCCTGCAGCATATAACGCCGATGCATGGCGCCAGAACATGGCGGCAGCGTGCGCGCAACAAATTGCCGACATACTGAGTTCATCAGATAACGCAAACACCTACTTTTTGCATGAAACCGCGCAAGGTGAACACGCTCAAGAAAACGCAAAAAAAGTGCGCGTATTGCCCAGCGACATTGCTATTTTGGTGAATAAGAAAAGCGAAGCAGATGAAGTAAAAAAAGCCCTCTTGGCCAAAAATCTAAACTCAGTGTATTTGTCCACTCGCGGCAGTGTGCTCGATACACAGCATGCCAAGGACGTCTTGGTGTGGCTCAAAGCAGTCGCCGAACCCACACGCGTCGGTCATATTCGCAATGCTTTGGGCACGCCATCCATCAATCGGTCGTTTGTAGAGTTGCACAGTGTCATAACTAACGAATCTTTGCTAGATGAAATGGTCCAGCAGTTCTCGGCCTTAAAACAAACATGGCAACACCAAGGTGTGCTGCCAATGCTACGAAAATTTATGCTGGTATTTGACGTGCAACAAACCTTGTTGCACGGCGTTGATGGCGAGCGCAGCATGACTGATTTGCTGCATATTGGCGAGTTGCTGCAGCAGGCAAGTCTAAAAATCGACGGTATATCTAATTTGATTTCGTACTTTGAGAGTTTGCTAGGCGCGGAGGAAAAAGGCGAAGTTGAATTTAATAAACCTCGTTTGGAAAGTGATAGTGATTTGATAAAGATTGTCACTGTACACAAGTCTAAGGGCTTGCAATACCCGCTTGTTTTTTTGCCCTATGCAAGTAGCGGCGCGGATATAAACAATAAGCAGACGTTTTTTTCATATAACGATGAAGACGGCAATATCAGCGTGTCATTTCAACGGGATGTTGCCAAAGAGCCGCTACAAAAAGAGTCTGAGCAAGAAGAAATTCGCAAGTTGTATGTCGGTTTGACGCGCGCAAAGTATGCCACATGGGTAGGGATGGCGAACAACAGCAGCATTCACAAGAGCGGGATTGCTTATTTACTGGGGATTAGAGATAGCAAAACAGATTTTGGTGTTGCTTTAAATGATTTTTGCCAAACAATGCCTGAGCATCTTCAAGTACAAGAACTGCCGGCGAATACTGGGCAAATGTACAAACGTCAGCAAGTAATTACCTTAGGTGCTGCAAGAGAGGCCAAAACTCAGGTCCAGCAAACTTGGGATACGTTTAGCTACTCGAGCATCAAATATTTAAAGCCCAAAGACGATGAGGCTTTGAAAACCAGTGATTCAACCAACTTGGATCAAAAAATTGCGACTAGACTGATGGACAATCAAGAGAGTCGGGAGGTAGCAGACGAGGATCAGCGCGTTGCTACAGCGTCGACGAATGACAATAGCACTGTCGTTTTGCAACAAAGTCTTCACACTTTTCACAAAGGTGCGCAAGCAGGTACGTTTTTGCACGATATTTTGGAGTGGGCCGCTCATCAAGGATTTGCGCATATTGCAGAACACCCCCAACAACTCAAGGAACACCTGATGGTGCAAACGCAGAACATGGGCTGGTCAGATTATGCTGATGTTGTGTGTGAGTGGATGATGTGTCTTATTGCAGACCGGATTCCGATTGGCGTGTTACCTGCTGAGTCTTCAGCGGCGCAGAACACGATCGAGGTGTCACTCGCTGAACTCTCACTTGCAGTGCCTGAAATGGAATTTTGGTTTAGCACTGATAGTGCAAGCTTACAGGAAATCGACGCCTTGGTTACCTCGCATATTTTTCCTGGCATGATGCGCCCTAGTGCAACGCCACAAATAATGACTGGCATCTTTAAGGGCTTTATTGATTTAACCTTTGAACAGGGTGGTCGATATTATGTGCTTGATTACAAGTCAAATTATCTAGGGGAGAGCGATGAGTTTTACACGCAAGAGAATATCGAAGCTTCTATTCTATCGCACCGCTATGATCTTCAATTCGTAATTTATATTGTTGCTTTGCATCGTTTGCTGCAACAGCGCCTAAAAGACTATGACTATGACAAACATGTCGGTGGCTGCGTCTATTATTTTCTGCGCGGTATCCATGCTCCTACCAAAGGTATATTTAATACTAAGCCACCATTGTGGCTGATTGAGCAAATAGACGATATTTTTAAAGCCGCCTCTGACAATGCCTCTATGTCGGCGTCACAAACTCAATCATCCCAGCCACCTCAGGAGACGATGCAATGAATGAACAGACCAGCATGTCCTTTGATGAGCCTGTGTCGATGTTAGCAACGGCCGACATTTTAAATATTATCGCTCAATGGCGAGATAATGGCGCGTTGAGGCCACTCGATGCTGCTTTTGCGAAAGGCCTTGTGGAGATAGCTTACGATAGCAAATTAGAGGTACAGGCCATAACAGTGCTGCTTGCGGCCGTTAGCTCATTGTATTTGAGCGATGGACACGTTTGCTTAGATCTCGCAAAGCTGTTTCAAAAACCCAACGATTTTTTGCGTTTACCGCTCACCAAGTTTAAACAATCACAGACACCCTCTCTCGCGCAAGTGCTGGCTGAGGTCGATTTGAGCGCTTGTCTTAAGCTTTTAAAGCAGTGTGCGGCAGTCACAGTCCATGAGGATAAGATACGCAGCGCTTACACGCCGGCTCTTGACCATAAAAACGTTATGCAGAGCAAGACCATAATGCATATGCGTCCATTCTCATTAAAGGGTAATCGCTTTTATTTGTCTCGTTTTTATGATTACGAGCAAACCATTGCGCACGGGATTTACGCTCGACTGCCGCTGCTCGATGCGCTCGCTGATACAACTCAACATAGTGCATGGGTACTCAAAAAAGCACTTCAGGTTTTATTTGAGCATGATGACGCAATAAAGGCTGCTTCGCAGATACGCGCATGTGCGCTGGCCGCAAGAAGCCGCTTTAGTATCATAACAGGGGGGCCGGGGACAGGTAAAACCACGACGGTTGTTAAATTACTTGCGGCCTTGCAAGCGATTGCCGGTAGTAGCAAACCTGCCAATCAAGGCAACTGCGACAAGGTAACTCAAAAACTGCGAATTGCGTTAGCAGCTCCAACAGGAAAAGCGTCTGCGCGTCTTAATCTGTCGATAAGTAAATCAATTGGTCGGCTGCCTTTAACAGGATTACCAGGTGATGTAAGCGCAGCGGATATTCCAGTAGACGTGAAGACTATTCATCAATTGCTGGGCAGTAAACACAATAGCCGACTGTTTAGATATCACGCTCAAAACCCACTGCCTATTGATGTTTTGGTAATAGATGAAGCGTCTATGGTCGACGTGAGTTTGATGAGCAGCGTGATCTTAGCGCTTAGAAGCGATGCCCGATTAATATTATTGGGCGATAAGGATCAGTTAGCGTCGGTTGATGCTGGTGCTGTGCTAGGGCAATTGGCGGCTAACGCCCATCAGCAAAACTATTCTGCAGATACTGTTCAATGGTTATCGAATATATTGGATCAGCAAATCCAACCAAGCGATTTCAATTCTGCGGCCAATGCTTTGGCCCAAAATATTGCGATGCTTGATCATAGTTTTCGGTTTGATGATGATAGTGGCATTGGCAAGTTAGCCAAGATGGTCAACAGTGCAAGCCTAGACCATGAATTACTCGCCCAATTTGAAGGCTCAGAACTGATTGATTGTGTTTGGCTACTGGACCAGACCATAGCGGGTGAAACCGACGTCAAACACTCTACGAATGGCCATGTTGTTAATGCTGCACAGAACCTTGAACGATCGTCAAGCTTCTTGTCTCATGTCAAAGACGGCAGCGTCAATTCATTCAAAAATGCAGGTGTGGGTCGTGTTATTGATAAGCAAGAGATTGCCCCTCCCCAAGGCTACCAGCAATATTTTGATATGCTCAGCCACGGTGCACAAGCATTTGATCAACACACAGACCCAGCACAGTGGGACGCGTTTGCAAGTGAGGTACTTCAAAGTTTTGACCGTTTTCAGGTGTTATGTGCAATGCGAAAAGGGCCCTATGGTGTCGAGCACCTAAATGATTTGATTGAATACGAACTGGTAGATAATGGCGTGATAAAAAACAACGAATCATTTTATCAAGGCCGACCTGTCTTGGTGACGCGTAACGATTATAATCTTGGCCTAACCAACGGTGATGTCGGCATTGTGATCAACAAATGGGTACAAAATGCACACGGCGACTATACCTCACAGCCTCGAGTTGCGTTTGCGGGTAACAAAGTAGGCGCTGATATAAGGTGGTTTTCGCCCAGTCGCCTTCAGGCTATCGAAACTGTGTATGCGATGACAGTGCATAAGTCCCAAGGCTCAGAATTCGATCACGCATGCCTCGTTTTACCAGACATACTCAATCCTGTCGTGAGCAAAGAATTGGTTTATACGGCTATCACGCGTGCCAAAAGCTGGTTAAGTATTATATCGCCCAATCGGCATGTGTTTAAACAAGCAATCAATCATCCCATTAGCCGCGAATCAGGGCTCTCTATAGATGACAACGCTTGAGTGTTGTTGACAACTTGAAATAGATAAATTTAGGTCGTGCATTAAAGACCTAAGGAATGTGAGGCAGTATTTTGCAAGAAAATCATATAAAGCGAGTCGTGATCGTGGGCGGCGGCTCTGCAGGGTGGATGACAGCGGCTTCTTTGGCGCATGTTTTAGATACAAAAAATGCGCGATTACGCTGATTGAATCTGAAGACATAGGCACAGTAGGCCTGGGTGAAGCGACATTGCCTCATTTGCGATTTTTCAATAAAAAACTGGGTATAGACGAGCGTGATTTTATGCGTCGCACCGAGTCTACCTATAAAATGGGCATTGAATTTGTCAATTGGGGAAAGTTAGGTGATGCCTATATACACCCTTTTGGTGATTACGGGGATCCCCACCAAAAAATACCTTTTCACCATCTTTGGCTAAAAGCAAAGCAGGCTGGGCTTGACGATCGTTTATGTGAATATTCACTTCCAGTTAAAGCCGCTGCTGCTAACAAGTTTGAGTTTCCCAGTGATGATAAAAGCTCAGTGTTGTCTACCTTTTCATATGCGTACCATGTTGATGCGGGCCTTTATGCAAAATATCTACGAGAATATTCACAAAATAAAGGCGTTGAGCGTATCGAAGGCAAAATTGCAGAAGTCAGCCAAGCGCCTGATTCCGGTTATATCACGTCGGTCAGTCTGCCATCGGGGCAAACCATTGAAGCTGATTTTTTCATAGACTGCTCGGGATTTAGAGGACTGCTGATTGAGCAAACCCTCAACACGGGCTATCAAGACTGGTCGCACTGGCTGCAGTGCGACAGTGCCCAAGCGGTGGGCTGCGAGCGCTCAGGTCCGTTACTGCCATATTCCAGAGCTACAGCGCAAACAGCGGGTTGGCAGTGGCGCATTCCCTTAAGACATCGAACAGGCAATGGCTATGTCTACGCTAGCGACTTTATTGAAGATGAAGAGGTAACACAGACTTTGCTGCAAAATTTAGACGGTAAGCCTCTAAATTCCCCCATTCAACTTCGATTTAAGACCGGCAAACGCAACAAGGTGTGGCACAAAAACTGTGTTGCAATTGGACTATCTAGTGGATTCTTGGAGCCGTTAGAATCAACCAGTATTTATCTAATTCAAGAAGCCATCACTAACCTTATTGCTTTGTTTCCAGACAACACATTTGACGACAGCACCAGCAACGAGTTTAATCGAATAATGGATGCTGAGTACCAGCGCATCAGAGACTTTTTGATCCTGCATTATCATGCGACCGAACGCGATGACACGCCGTTTTGGAATTACGTCAGACAAATGTCCATTCCTGACTCATTGCAGCACAAAATGGATCTATTTAAGCAACAAGGGCACATCGTTCAGTACAAGGCCGGTTTGTTTTTGCAGCCAAGTTGGCTAGCGGTTTACGCAGGGCAGAGAATAACGCCTCGTCATTATCATCCAAGTATTGCGGGCTTGTCAGATGAGCTTATTGTGGAGATGTTGCGAGAGACCAAAAGCAACGTTGCAAAAGGAGTGCAAGCAATGGCAGGTCACGAACAACCGCTGAGTCAGTATTTGGACCAGAACAGTACGCTAACCAATCGCTCTGAAGCATCAGCAAGTCTTTATAGTAAACGATAGGGAGCTATTTTAGTGCAAAGTATTGTGGTCTTAGGAAATACGCCGTCTGCTTGGTTAGCGGCGGTGTTTTTACGAAAACGTTTAAACTGCGACGTCACAATTGTGGCACCCATCTTACAAACGTCAGTAAGTAAAGTTGCTAGCGTAGAATCGATTTCGCCCGATGCGCTAGAAATTCATGATGTGATCGGCCTTAACGAAAAAGAATGGATGTACCATAGCGGCGGTATGTTTGAACTAGCAGCACAGTTTGTTGACGCAAGCCAAGATAGCGCAAGCCATAAAAATACAGCGCCGCTATTTGACTTTATGCTAGCGCATACCAAAACAGGTATCGATTTTGACGGTCTGGCTTTCCACCATTTTTTTAAATTGCAAAATGAAACGAGCTTTGACGACTTTTCCCTAGCGGCACAGATGGCAAAGCAAAATAAGTTTGTTTTACCCGTGGCTGATCAAACTTCAATTCTCTCAACGCTTGATTATGGGATCAGTATTGATACCAACATGTACACCCGTTACTTAGTTGGTTTTGCGCAGCATATCGGCATTAATGTCGAAGAGGTCGCAGCGTTAAACGTTATATACGATGGGTGTACACAAGCTAAACATCAAGATCACCCGCAACTTGATGACCATTGCGTTAGTATACAATCTGTCGTGCTTGATGATGGTGAATCACTGCAGGCCGACTTGTTTATTGATGCAAGTGACGAGCTTGCGGTATTCAACCATTTATCATCGCTTAGCGATGTTACACCCGAGTCGACAAACACCAAACGTGGCGCAACAAGGCAACGTTCGGCACGGCAGGTTTTGACTCAGCAGGACTCAACGCTTTTTGACAGTGTATTGATAGGTGCAACGCAGGTGGGGCATGCGGCCAAATGTTACAAATCAATCCAGACCTTAAAAGATGGGTTGTTAGTGACTTATCGTCTCGCCCAGCAAACCTACTACCAATTTTACTACAACAGTCAATTTACAAGCGAGCGGCAAGCATCCGTAGTGTTAAAAAGGCATACTCAACCGGCCTCACTAGAGAATATGCTGCATGAGTCTTCTCATACACAATTAACCAGCTGGGACGAACATGACAAATGGCGCGCAAATTGTGTGGCAGTCGGACAAGGCATCGGCAATCCAGCGTTATTGTTTACCGGGCACATTGAACTGACCCTAAGGGCGATGCACCGATTGGTCGATTTGATCGCTGTGGACACCAAAGCGGTTTTTAATAGACAAGAATACAATCGCTTAAGCAAAGAAGAAGTGCGGCGCTATGACGAATTTCAAGTAGGCATGTTGAAGTCACTTAGTTTAAAACTCGGCAACCAGCCCCATTCAGCCACGGCAACGCAACCCTCTTTTTGGACTTGCGTTGCCCGTAGGCCTCTATCGCAATCCTTAAAGCACAAACTAGCACTGTTCAACAAGCGAGGCACATTAGCCGCTTATGAGACCGACCCGATCCGCGACAATCTGTGGATTAACTTGTTCATGGGTCTGGGTTTAGTGCCGCAAAGCTATCTGCCATTGTTGGATATGCAAGACAACAGTGACCTAGACGCCAAAATGCAAAGACTCAAATCCATGATCACACACACCACGCAACAATTACCTGATGTAAATACCTTCTTAAGACACCTTTACAAAGCTTAGGTATAAATCATCAGGAATTAGGTTATTTGGCCGATACGCTGCTTATGTTGTGAATCAAAATAGTAAGACTATTGTGCCGATAAAAAAACAAATATTGCTAGCACTGGCACTATGCATGCTTATGCACAGTGCCAGTGCTAAGTTATTGGTTAACGTGCTTGACAAAGATAGCAGGCCCTTGGCGAACATCGTCGTTGAGCTTGTTGTCGATGGTTTAGCAACCACACCCCTTGAGACTAAATCTGATAACGACTCTTTTGTGGGAATAGTATCTGCACAGCCGCCTACCGCCAGTATGCAACAAATTGAGTAGCAGTTTGTGCCGCATGTTTTGGCGGTTAAAAAAGGCACCCAAGTTTTATTTCCGGATTCAGACAACGTACTGCATCATGTCTACTCGTTTTCAAGGGCAAAAACATTCGAAATAGATATCTATAAAGAAGAAATAAGGCGCAATATTTTATTTGAAAATGCTGGCATCGTAGCGCTAGGCTGCAATATTCATGATTGGATGCTGGGCTATATCTACGTTGCAGAGTCTTCATTTTTTACTCAAACCGATTCTGATGGTAATGCGACATTTGCATATGCAGGCGCAGCCAATGTGAAGATTAAGCTATGGCATCCGCGTTTGGATAAAAAAGATCAGCAGACCCTGCATAGCCTTATTCAAAGCGACACTGCAAGCGATGCGGAGCAAGCGATTGATACTGAAGTGACCGTTCGCTTAACACAAGCGTTGTTACCCAGCTATTCTGAGTTTGACGACGTGCATGGCGTTGGAAACTATGACTAAGGTGTTGCGACTAGTCCAATTGCTTGACTATTTTAGATATGGTTTGTGTTGCGTGAATATCATCAAACACCCGCGCAAAGCTTCAGCTACTGTACTGTTGAGTTTCATGCTGCCCACTTTGTTGGCAACATCACCTGCAGTCGCCAGCGTCTTTTCAGTAACAGGTAGAATTGAAGCAGCTCTTGTGCTGGCAAATGCTGGCGCTGATAGTTTGCCGTCGTGGCAAAGCAAAGGTGTTGGCTCTATCCGAGCGCAAGACAATCAGTTAGAGTGGCAACAAGGCTTTGTAAATATCGACTATGCGCTCAACAAAAACTGGAAAGCCAATGCGGTCATTAATGCCTATGCAGATGGTGAAAAACACTTAGGCTTTACACAGGCTTACTTGCAGTATAAACCCTTGAGTCCTAATCACATCAAGTTCAAATCAAAACTAGGTATGTTTTACCCGGCCATGTCGGTCGAAAATACTGCCGAGGGTTGGTTATCCCCCTATACCTATACTCAAAGCGCGATTAATAGCTGGGTAGGCGAGGAGTTACGAGTATTTGGTGGTGAAGCGAGTTTGTTTGCAAACGGACGAAAGCGCAGAAGTCCTTGGAGTTGGGAAGCCAACGTAGGTGTATTTAAAGGCAACGATCCGCTTGGAACCCTTCTGGCATGGAGAGGATTTGCAATGCACGATAGACAGTCATTACATAACGACAGAATTGAGTTTGCGCCCATCCCTTCGGTACTTGATGAACGCAACTTTGCGAGCCCCAGCTGGTTAGAGCCATTTACCGAAATCGATGGTAATTGGGGGGCGTACTTTGGCTTTCACTTAAGTTATTTACGCAAAAGTAATATGCGTTACTACTTTTATGACAATCGCGCTGATCCCAATGCAATAAATCAGGACCGTTTGTATGGGTGGCATACAAAGTTTCACAGCGTGGCTTATCAACACCAACTCGATCCCAACTGGCGAATCATGCTTCAGCTGATGAAGGGCAGTACTCTAATGGGCAAACGTAGTGTGTATGCCGATTTTCAAGCTGCATATATCGCCGTCAGTTATGCCCAAAAGGCACATCACATTACCCTAAGGTTGGATTATCATGATGTTGCTGAAGATGATATCAAACCACAGGACCCCAACAATAGCCACGGCCAAGGGTATACCGCTGCTTGGCGTTATCAATATACGCCATCAATCGAGCTTGGCGCCGAATTTAACCAACACAATACCTTCGTTGAAAACAGAGCACAGCTCAACTTTGAGCAAGAGCAGCGCCAATCGCAAATTAGGTTAGTGCTTGCTTATATATTTTGATTGAGTGATTGCGGATAACCAAGGCACCATTGGCGAGTTTACGATTTTATCGTCATACCTTTTGAAACGAGTCAAGGCGATATCAGTTAGCAGGTATTCGCTATTTTTCTAACACCACTCGAATCGCAAACGCATTTTTATCGGATTTTTGCACGCGGGTGATGCTGCCATAGACACTCAAATCAACCATCAATAACTTGGCGATATCGATATTGTGCGGCTTGGGAATAAATCCTAGGTGTATTGTTTTCCAATAGATTGCGATGGCGTAGGGATCATGCTTATTCAAAGATTGGTGGACCAATTCAACATAGTCATCAATGCAAATGCTCGTGATGTGATCAATGCCCTCATAATACTGGGTGCCAGCGATGTAAGTGTCCAGAATTGGAATGCGACTCAGTTGTGAAATCGCCGAATTGCCGTCCTCAGGACACACGGCTTGAGCGCCAACGACCACGAGTGGATTACTTATAAGTGCAATCATTTGATGTTGATTCATAAAAGCTTACCTGGTGACTAGACAATGTGTCTGTAATAATCTCAGCAGTGGCTTATTCTGACTGAACGTCTTCGTGTATGCAATTAGCAAGCTCATAAACGATGCACATCCCAGCGATCAAATGGCTAGTTGGGATGTCGCATCGGTGATGTGAGAGTTAAAAGTCGTAGCTAAAACCAAGCTCCAAAGAGCGCTCAGGTCCAACGTAGATCCCTTGTCGAAGTCCAGTTATATACTGTTTGTTAGTGAGGTTTTTGATCGATCCAAAGACCTTTAGATTGTCAGCTATATTATATTGAGTGGTTAAATCAAACACGGTGTAAGAAGGCATTAAACCGCCCCAAATCCCGCCTGCCGCATTGTCAGGAATATCTTGTGTGTTGGCTGCGTCTCCATACTGTTCGCCACGGTGGTGCACGCTTAACGCAGTGTTCAGTGCATCTGCTTGATAACGCAGAGCGACGTTAGCGACGATTTTGGGCGCATAAGGCAGTCTATTTCCTGCGTTACTTCCGGTTTCGAAGTCAGAGGTCGGCACCCAGGTCGCATTACTATCTATGTTAAAACCACCGCCAATGTCATAAGCTAGCGCTAGTTCCATCCCATAATGACGTGTTTTACCTGCATTGGATTGAGATAAGTTTGGGTTGCTGTTGCCCGTGACTACCTGATTGCTAAAATCCATAAAAAATGCAGCGACTTCATAGGTGATATCTGTTTTCTTTCCACGCAATCCAAGTTCGTAATTGGTAGAACGTTCGGCATCAAGTTGCTGGTCTGCTAGCCCATCTAAAGCAACGCCATTCGTTGCTGGTGAAAATGCGCGATATACCCCACCATAAACTTGGTCAGAGTCGCTTAGGTCATACGTAGCACCGACCCCAGGTAACACTTCTGTATTGCTAGTGTTGGCACTTGCGCTGCTGTTACTGAGTATTTCACGCTTTTGCTCGTAAGACTCTATACGCACTCCAGGCGTGACAGCAAAGCGATCATTTATCTCGATACGGCTTTGCGCATAGGCGGCGACACTATTTGCAGAGTCCTGCCTGTGGCGGTCGTTTATACCAGTACGATCTGCACTGCGTATCGCTCTAATGCGAGTGTCGTTTGACTCTTCTTGCATAAAACGCAAGCCAAATTCACTGTTTGTGTCCATGCCGAATAAACGATGATCCAAGTTTAGACGCGTTTCGAAGCCTTGGCGCTCAAACGCACGGTTGTTGCCTGTTAACGCATCCGTGTATACCCATCGTCCAGCTTCGTTTGAAGCGTCAGTGTCGACACTGTAACGCCAATAGTCCCTGCTCATCTCGCTCCAATAAAATACAGTTTTTAATATAGCAGTATCCGAAATCGCCCACTCGTGATTGACATCAAATGCGGTGCGGTCGGTTAAAAAGTAATCATCTGGTGCTGGGTTGTAGTCCTCACCGCGCTGGTAATCGCCCAGTAGCAAGCCTCGATAAGAAATATTGGCATCATTTTCGTAGCGCGAGACTTTGATGCCGAGTTTTTGGTCATTGCCAAAAATCACACCTGCTTTTGCCATTACATCCGTCATTTCGTAGTCTTTATGCATAAAACCGTCACTTTTTGCATAGGTGGCAACCACGCCAGCAAAGGCATCTTCGGCTGCATTTTTGCCGCCTGCTTCTATGCTCAATTCTTGCATATTAAACGAACCTGCACGGCCGGTAAGCTTAACACCATCATCAGGTGTCTTGGTTTGATAGTTGACGACACCGCCGATGGTTGATGGGCCATAGCGAAGTGATGCAGAGCCTTTCAATACTTCGATTTGTTCTATGCGCTGAATACGGGGGTTAAAGTAGCGGTCATTGCCTATGAATAAGCCGGGAGCGACTGGCACACCGTCTTCTAGTAACAAGGACTTTGACTCGCTGGCCGACAGACCTCTTATACCAAAATTAGCCACAATTGCCGTTTCTTCTTCACTTTTGATATTGATACCCGGAATGCGACGCAAAATATCTTCTGTTGATAGCGGCTGAATTTGCTCGATTTGCTTGCGACCAATCACGACGACAGAACCTGTCTGCTCGAGCAAAACGGGCGCTGATTCGCCAACGACTCGAATGACTTCAAGAGTGGGCATAATTGCTTGGCTGTCAGCATCAGGTGTGAGCGCTTGTTGTTGTGCAGAGGCACTTATGGACGCGCAAGCAAACGTAACGGCCAAACAAAGAGGGGAAAAGGTGGTGTGCATACAAACTCCGAAATAGGCAATGGGTCAAAAATTCGCGTGCATTGAAACACTTATGCAAATGATAATCAATCGCATTAAGAGTAAATTTATTTAAACATCACGAACACCTATTTTCTAGCCCCTGTTATGTATAGCTTAGCGCGCGGTTTCAGTCTTGTAAGCACCTGTTCCCCAAAGCGGCACAGTGGACAAGCTATGCTTGTAGCTACCCGATGTTTCTTTGGTTGAGTAAGACACGTACATTAGCGTTTGAGATTTTGCATCGTATATTCTTCGTACCTTCATATTCTTAAAGAAGATGCTTTTGGATTTTTTGAAGACCACATCGCCGGAGGCTGATTTATCAATGCTCAGAATCATCTCTGCGGTAATCGGGCCCGTTTGTCGACACGCGATAGAGCTATCTGAAGGATCAGATAGGTCTAAGTTCGCTTCTATACTCGAGATATGACATGTTACACCAGTAACAACAGGGTCTTGCAATGCGTCCAATTTGATGTCTTTGGTAGTGAATATGCCCAATGACACGTCACCGACTTCACTGTCACTGCAGGCCATAAGACTCGTCGCTACAACGGCTACTAGCCATGCTTTTGTAGTTGATGACAACATCAGTTTTGATTTTTCATAAAGAACAGTAAACATTATTTGCGCCTTAAGGATAATGGAATGACGTTATTATGACCCAAATAGCATGCTTAACGCCATTACTCATCTCTATACTGGCGCGTCGTGTTAATATTAAAGCAATATTAGCGTCTTGCTGACAGGCGATACACCCTTAAAGGCTGACAATTTCGTCATCTTTAAGGTGTTTGACCAAAGGACTGTTTTCAGCATCTGCAAAGGCATTGTCGAGCGCTTTAGCGCGACCGGCAACTACATCACGATAGTTAGGGTGCGTAAAAATATAGGTCTGTTTGTTGTTTAAAGCCTCGACCACACGTTTGGCTAACAGCTCAGTAGGAATGCCCGACTCTACAAGCGCGGCGGCCATGTTAAAGCCTTTTTTTAAACTCTTCGGATCGCCCATCGGTTTGTCAGACTTGTATTTATCTTGAATGGTTCGCAAAGACTCATGTATGCGTGTTTTTACAAACGCTGGACATAATGCACTGACAAATATTTTGTGATGTTTTAGTTCTGCCGCCCAACTTTCGGTCATCGATACAACGGCAGCTTTGGTTGCTGAATAAGCACCTGAATAAGGCACACCACCCATACCCGCCATAGAGGCAACATTGATAATCCAACCACCGTCTCCACTCTCTTTTATTGCAGGCGTGGTTGCTTGTGTGCCATACAAAACGCCCATTAGGTTTACATCCACTACCCATCGCCAAGTATCGTGATTAGTGTCTTCTATTTTTCCAGGAATACCGCCAACGCCGGCGTTATTGACCAACATATGCACGCGACCAAATTTATCTTTAGCATCAGCGACTACCTTTTCCCATTGTTCGTATTGGGTCACATCCAAACCACAGGCAAGCACGTTTATGCCCTGTGAGCTAAGTGCGTCAGCAGAGCGTTGCAGATTTTGCATGTCGATATCAGCCATGACGATATTCATGCCTAGCGTTCCTAGTTCCTTCGACAATGCTAAGCCAATGCCGCCCGCCGCGCCTGAAATAATCGCCGTCTTACCAGAGAAATCTATCGTCATGTTGTTCTTCCTGTAAAGTATGATCGTGAACCCGAACTATAAGGCTGAGCTAACTATTCGCCCACTTTATTAGACTAATCAATATGATTAATTTTGATGAATGATTGAGCGGGGCTGTACATCACAAAAACTTTGGGTTTATTATTAATACACTATAATTACTATTAGGCGTCAGACCTTGGACAAACAGATCATAATGGATGAATTGAGACGCAAGTTAGCGCTTGCGCATAGTCCATACTCGCACGTTAACGTCGCCGCTGCAGTAGAGTATGAAGTTGCCGGCGAAAAGAGAATCGCCTATGGGGTCAATGTCGAAAACGTTTCTTATGGTTTAACGGTATGTGCTGAGCGCTCGGCTATTTCGACTGCCGTCACTGATGGTATGAAAAAAATTAGCGCGGTGTATGTGATGTCTAATCAGCCACACCCAATTTCGCCCTGCGGTGCTTGCCGTCAGGTAGTAACAGAATTTATGCAAGACGCTGCGTCACCGGTGTTATGTGTAAATGAGCAAAACACCGAAGCATGGTCATCTACGATAGGTGATTTGTTGCCCAACAGTTTTAATTTAGACCAATAGACCTTATCGTCACACATGGCTTGAGATGCTCGCAATGATACAAACACTCAGCAACATGATGGATGCTATTATTTGGCGCAGAACACCGATGGAATATTTATTGTGAAGGTTTATGGCGGCGTGCTGGCTGGCGGCAATTCAACACGTATGGGGCAAGATAAAGCATGTATGCTGTTAGACTCTAAGAGTTTGCTAGAAGTGGTGTCAGACACATTGCAGCGCAGCGGTAGTTGCGAAGTATTAGTCAATCGCAACCCATCTCAACTGTGCTCAGTCCAAGATGCTGTGATTGTGCCTGATGTTTATCAGGATTTAGGACCACTGTCGGGTATTCATGCTTTGCTAAACCATATTAGTGAGCGAGAAAAGCAGCAAGATAAGCGAATCGGTCTGCTTATTTTGGCCGTTGATCAACCCTTGGTAAGTGCACAATCGGTCACAGAGCTAATGGCATACGGAATTGAAAATCAAACAAGCGCTAGTTTTTTCGTTGCGCCAGCGCAGCATCAAGCGTTTTTTCCTTTGTATATTTTTGATACGCATAACGCGTTGAGCTCGATTGAGCAGATTATCTGCGCTGGTGATAAGCGCTCGGTAGGGTATTTTTGGACGAAAATAGGCGCTCAACAAATCCCGTTGTTAGATCACAGTGAGTTGCTTAACGTAAATAACATGCAAGACTATAAAACGTTATGCAGTAAGGTGTAAAGACAGCCATTAACCCTACGCTAACGTCGCAACGTTTGCGTCACAGCACAGCACGTGGTGGTATGTTAGCCGAACTTATTAACCACAACTGCCAAGTCACCAAATGTGACAGACTGCAACCCTAGATCATGCCAAGCAGGCTTGGTTTCATGGTAGCAAGACAAGCGTACAAAAATTCGTTTATCTAGGGCTTTATTTTTGACCGATGAAAAGCGCCCCGGCGATTTAGGTAAACTGAGTCCGGCAGAGCGGCCTGGCATCAAATCGCCGACAATACCTGCAACGGATATACCGCCTAACACGTTGTTCATCACATTGACTAAATTAACGATTTCACCCGCTCCAGCCAGCATAGCGCCGCCCAACTGTTTTGCAATAAGATCGGATGCCTTGTCAGCCTCATCAGCAATATGTACACAGAGATTAGTGTTTTTTGCGTCAGCATTCGCTAGATTAATAGTGGAAGTGGGATCGGCAATGAGATAGCGAAGTATGGAGGTTTTGTAGCCGTGAAAAAGATAGTCGCCACTCGTGCTGCTGATCCCTATCTTGCCTGAAAAATATGCGATGTCTTGTAATTGGCGCCCTGCAAACGTCTCACTTCTAACGTAACCTTTGTTCATAGTGCTTATCCTCTGGTTTTTTTGCTCGTATTTTGAACAATACAGAAAAAACATGCGATTGAAAATACTATTGACGGTCTGTTCACAAGTGCCCGCTACAAGAATCTAAGTTCGGATGTTTTACCATTTCGGTCTTGTTTGTCTTACCCTAGGGCAGTGCACTACGATGGACCTGAATTATGAACTTACTCGCATAACTAACTACATCTAGTGTATTCTACCCGCATGGAAATTTTACTGACTCAACTTAAAAAAATTAATGGCGCTTAAACCTACTATATATAAGTTCAGCATTGCGTTAGCTGATCTTAATCATCAACATTACCCCAACTTAAACTTAGTGTTGGCTCAGCATCCATCAGAGACAGCGCAGCGCATGCTCGTTAGACTATTGGTATTTTGCCTGCATTCGCATCAAGACAGCGACCAATTGCTGAGTTTTACCAAAGGGTTGAGTGATACTGAACAGCCAGATATTTGGCATAAGGGATTTGATGATCAAATCAATCAATGGATTGATGTGGGTGAACCTAGCGTGGATAGAATGAAAAAGGTGTGTCGTTTATGCAAAGATACTTTTGTGTATAGCTTTAACAGCAAGTCAGACGTGTGGTGGAAACAAAATCAAGCGCAGTTTTCTACGTTACCTATTAAAGTAGCCAGTTTTGATTGGCAACAAATACAATTACTTGCACAAAAAATCGAACGCACCTCAGTATGGTCAATTACTGTCAGCGACCAATCCCTTTTCGTCAGCACCAAGGATTCACAGTTCGAAACGTCATGGGTTTCATTGCAATGAAGACACCTAAAAGACTCCAGCCTTTAGTCGATGATGGTTTAATAGACGAAGTGCTCTATCAACTGATGAGTGGCAAAGAAGCGACCGTATATGTAGTGGTCAGCCAAGGCCATATTTGCTGTGCAAAAGTTTACAAAGAATCCATGAAACGCAGCTTTAAAAAGGCTGCTCAATATAACGAAGGTAGAAAAGTCAAAAACAGCCGCCGTGCACGAGCGATGGAAAAAGGCTCAAAGTTTGGGCGTAAGCAACAAGAAGATTTGTGGCAAAATGCTGAAGTAGATGCGTTGTTCAAGTTATCTGCGGCGGGTGTGAGAGTACCAGAGCCCTATGGGTGCTATGAAGGAGTGCTCTTGATGGAACTGATTGCTGATGATAAGGGTGAAGTTGCGCCACGCCTAAACGATGTGTCAATGTCGTCAGAGCAAGCTATCGAAGATCATGTACAGGTCATGCATTATGTCAAACTAATGCTGTGCGCGGGCTTGGTCCACGGTGATTTATCCGAATTTAATGTATTAGTCGACGATTATGGACCGGTGATCATTGATTTGCCACAAGCTGTAAATGCTGCTGCCAACAACAACGCGTTTAGCATGTTGCAACGCGATGTGCGCAACATGACGGAGTATTATGCTCAGTTTGCACCGCAGTTATTATCTACTCACTATGCACACGAAATGTGGGCCTTATTCGAAGCGGGTGCGTTGACGCCAGAAACAGACTTAAGCGGTGAGTTTGAATTTGATGAGAGCGCGGCAGACGTCGACACGGTTATCGAAGAAATAAAAGCAGCATTTGAAGAAGAACAAGCGCGTCTGGAGAGAATTAAAAGCGCCAACGAGCCAGACTAACCGCCTGACATCCAATAAAGCACGGATCGCGCGATTATTTATCGGTTTAGTTTGTGCGAACTTAGCCGATGTGGAACGTGTTTTTTCGTATCCAAGCAGCCCTCAAAGAACATACCTGCCGCTAAGAGGGGCGGACATTGCGGCTTCAACTTACCGTTCGCATGGGCGCAACAGTGTTTTCAATGTACGCGAGTGACGCCGACAGCAGTAGACTTTCTGAGGTGGTAAACAATATTATTAACAAGGCTTGTGTCTAATTGCTTGCTTGGGTTAGCATCACACCATTGGCAGTGGTTTTTTCAGACACGATCAGCGTTAGTTATCGGTTTTAGCAGTAATGGTGTCGCCACAGGCCTTAAATAATAAGAGACATACGGATGAATATAAACATAAAAAGCCTAGTTGCTATCACCGGTTTGCTAGCGCTCAGCGCATGCTAGCCCACTGATCAAAATAAACAAATGGACAGCACCGCAATGCAAACACCTGCGCCTCAACTAGATTATCCTGTCACTCGCAAGGGAGACGTTGTTGATACCTATTTTGGTACGCAAGTCGCAGATCCTTATCGCTGGTTAGAAGATGATAGAAGCGAAGAAACAGAAGCATGGGTCAAAGCGCAGAATCAAGTAACCCAGTCTTACCTACAAAATATTCCCTATCGAGACAAAATTGCTGATGTGGTGCGCGATTTACTTGATTACGAGAGAGTGTCAGCGCCTTTCAAAGAGGGCGATTATACATACACCGAGCACGGCTGGTGGCTTTATTTTTGCTGAGTATATGGTTGATGCTATCTCCAAAGTTTATCAGTATTCCTTAGACGGCGAACAAGTGCGCACCATCGAATTGCCTGCGATTGGCAGTGCCGGCAGTTTTGCTGGAAAAACCGATGATACAACGACTTATTACACCTTTAGTAACTACACGACGCCAACCTCAATCTATCTTTATGATATGCAGACAGGCAAATCTAGCTTGTTTAACAAGCCCGCTTCTAAATTTGACGGTGAGCAGTTTGTCTCCAAACAAGTTTTTTACACGTCAAAAGACGGTACTCGCGTGCCGATGATCATTACTCATCACAAAGATACTCAGCTAAACGGTGAAAACCCGACCTTGCTGTATGGTTATGGTGGATTTAATATCAGTCTTACTCCTAGCTTTAGTTCAACCGTAGCCGCTTGGCTCGAACTAGGCGGTGTGTATGCGGTACCCAATATCCGCGGTGGCGGCGAGTACGGCAAGGCTTGGCACAATGCGGGCACTAAGTTGCAAAAGCAAAATGTGTTTGATGACTTTATCGCTGCGGCAGAGTATCTCATTGAGAATAAATACACCAATAGCAAAAAATTAGCGCTGCGCGGCGGTTCAAACGGTGGCTTGTTAGTAGGGGCTATTATGGCTCAGCGTCCAGACTTGGCAGCGGTAATCTTACCCGCTGTTGGGGTGATGGATATGTTGCGCTATCATACCTTTACTGCTGGTGCTGGTTGGGCATATGACTATGGAACAGCGGATGACAGCATCGAAATGTTTAATTATTTGTTGGCCTATTCACCGGTGCATAATTTGAAGTCAGGGGTTGAATATCCAGCGACAATGGTAACTACTGCTGATCATGATGACCGTGTTGTCCCTGCACACTCATTTAAGTTTGCTGCTCAACTTCAAGCGGTGCAATCGGGAAACAATCCTACCTTGATTAGAATAGAAACAGATGCTGGCCATGGTGCTGGCACCCCCATCAGTAAAACGATAGAGCAATTTGCGGATATCTATGGGTTTACCTTGTATAACATGGGAGTCAAATCGCTCTAATCTCACCTTTTCCACTTGCCGCGCTCATCGACTGTATTCCAACTGCATCGTTTTGAGCGCTGGCGTTGGATAACGGCGTATGTGTATCTTCAACATCAGCATCTCAGTTGGTGTTGGCAATCTGTCAGTCATGAGCTTAACACCCTACTATTTTGTTATTGTGCTTATACATCGTTGTGCTGTGATTTCTTTCATCATACAACGCCTTATTAGATGTAAGTTTATAAAATCCCTGTCTTATTGCTCGAATAATCGGTTTTGACACTTAAGCCGTAAGCATTTATAAACAACTTGTTAACAAATGATTGTCTTGTTTCTAAACTTATCAAAATCGACGGAGCGTATCGATGTCACATAAATCAATGCTAAGTAAAGCATTTAACATTAGCCTAATTGCGGGAGCGTTAGCTTTTTCAACCGTAACGACAGCAAAAACCTCATTTGAGATAGAGCATCTGCCAAATGTACAACATGCGAGTAACATTACTGTTTCGAATGACGGCAAGATAACGGCGTATACGGTCTCCAAACCCAGAGATATGCTGGCAGGGGACAAAGACGGGACTGCCGATACTCATTTATACATTGTCCGTGGAGACGATGCACCGACTAAGTTTGTGGGTGGTCACGGGAGCGTTTCTGCCTTGCAGTTTAGCGCTGATAACAAGACCTTGTTTTTTAAATCAAAACGCGGAGATGATGAGCATACATCTTTGTATTCAATTGCACTGGGTGGCGGTGAAGCGGTCAATCGTTTTGCGTTCGATACCGCCATTGGCGACTATGAGGTGGCTAAAGACGGCAAAACGCTGTTTTTTGTTGCAAAACAAAAAGACGATAGCAAAGACCTAAAAGACAAAGGTTTCAAAGCTCATGCATACGAAGAAGATCAGCGTTTGGCAAGCTTGTGGACAGCTGATTTAAGCAACGAAGGTGCTAGCGCCATTAAACTTGCAGAAGGAGGCCACTTTACCCGTTTTGACCTTTCCGACGATGGCAAAATCATTGTTGCCGCGGTGGCCCCAACCAATCTTATCGATGACTTTTACATGTTGCGTGACTTAGTAGTGATTGACGCACACTCTGGTGAAGAAACCAATCGCATTGATATTCCTGGTAAATTAGGTGGCTTTGAGTTATCCGCCAATGGCAAGCAAATTGCGTTTAACGCCGGGACTGATATTCATGATTCTTCGGACGGCGTGTTAATGGTTGCAGATACCGATAGCAATACATTTAAACAGCTCACGCCTGATGCCTTGCAACATGTTATAGATGTCGACTGGTTGGGTAGCGATATACTGACCGTTGTGCATCGTGGTGTTGAGAGCGCTTTGGTGCTGTATAAAACTAATGGTGAAGAAAAGCGCACTTACAAAACGTCAGATGATGTGGTTGTGCGCAGTGCTGATGTGGGAGATGGTCAGATTCGTTTTATTGCTGATAGTCCGATGCACCCACGTGAAGTATTTTCTGCTCAACGCCGCAGCTCATCCAAAATATCAAATCATAATGCGTGGCTAAACGATATAGAGCTTGTTAGCCAATCGACCTTTACTTATCAGGCCAGAGACGGTGAAAAAGTCGAGGGTCTATTGATGACCCCTAGTGGCACGGCCCCTGCGGGGGGGTGGCCGTTGATTTTAACCGTGCATGGTGGACCAGAAGCTCATTATAGTGATGGTTGGTTAACCGGATACTCTACTGCGGGCCAATTCGCGGTAGCAGATGGTTACGCGGTATTTTATCCAAATTATCGCGGCTCAACGGGTCGAGGCGTTGCGTTTGCCAAACAGCATCAAGATGACTATGCCGGAAAAGAGTTCAACGATTTGGTTGATGGTGTCGATGCACTAGCACAATCAGGTGTAATTAATAAAGATCGCGTTGGCATTACAGGGGGGTCTTATGGCGGCTATGCGTCAATGTGGGGTGCTACGGCATTAACAGAGCACTTCGCCGCAGCGGTAGCATTTGTGGGTATTTCAAATCAGGTGTCTAAGTTTGGTACCAGTGACATTCCAAATGAGATGCACTTGGTGCATTCACTAAAATGGCCATGGGAAGATAACTGGATGAATTTAATTGAGCGTTCGCCTATTTTTCATGCCGGCAAAGCCAACACGCCTATTTTGATTATGCACGGTGAAGACGACACTCGTGTACACCCTAGTCAATCAATGGAGTTATTTCGTTCGATTAAGGTACGCACCGAAACGCCAGTACGGTTGGTATTTTATCCAGGCGAAGGTCATGGTAATCGAAAAGCTGCTGCTCAGTTTGACTATGCCTTGCGCGCAATGCGCTGGATGGATACTTATTTAGCGGTCGATGCAACGCGCAAGGATGAAATGCCAGTATTTGACTTGGGTATGTCAGATCGTTTGAAAGCCAATGACAAAAAGACAGTTGATAGTCAAACGGATCAGGCAGAGTCACAGGATTAGCATGAAGCACAAATTCGCGCGGCGATGATAATTAGCAGCCTAATTTTGAAGCTCTTTTATAAGCGCTAGCACTGCAAATAATAGGCAAGATTAACTAAATTTAATCTTGCCTATCGTGATCATAAATTGTTAAATAACCGTAATGTATACTTTGATTTACAATATACGTGACTTTAATGCTCATATCTAAAATAATATTAGTTACTGCCGCGGTGGTGATATCACTCAGTGCTAACGTATCGGCACAATCTCGAGGCGAAAGCAGGCCCACTGCGGTGTTGGTTCAGCCTATTGCTTTTGAGTACGAAGAAGCAAAAGTCGAAGCCGTAGGTACCGCAGAAGCGGTCAAGTCAGTAGTGTTGTTTCCGGCCGCTGCGGACAAAGTCACTAAACTCAACTTTGCACCTGGTCAACAAGTAAAACAAGGCGACGTGCTGCTTGAGCTCGACGCAAGAAGCCAAGAGGTGGCGGTCGCCAGAGCAGAGATTCAGTTAGCTGATG
>Ga0115565_10000890_pt1 | contig 25732 bp, 21 predicted proteins | sample COGITO_mtgs_1105_FD_87199 | JGI IMG/M metagenome (GOLD analysis project Ga0115565, IMG submission 87199) | Pelagic marine microbial communities from North Sea - COGITO_mtgs_110530 | ecosystem: Environmental > Aquatic > Marine > Epipelagic | place: Germany:Helgoland, sampling site Kabeltonne... | reverse complement strand
ACAGAAGGTAAAATTTACGATCATTCAAAAGTTATTTGCGATCGTTTAAATAGTTCAAGTTTAGAAGATATTAGAACAATATCTACAAGAGGTCATCAAATAATTGGTTCTAAAATTAAAAGAGCAACTGGCGAAATTGAGTACACATTAAGTTTTTCTGTAAAAACAGATGCTACAGAATTTGAATTGTTCAGCTTTTGGAATATAGACCAATATCCTGCAGGAAATTATCAGAATTTTCAAATTTGGGGAAGTTCTTTTTCACAAGTTTTTTCAATCGCAAATCATATTATTGATGCTCATACCACTAAAAATGGTTTAAAAAGCACCAAAGTTGCTAATGTTATACCAAATGTATTTGTAAAATCTGGTAGGTATTTAAACGGAATTATCGATTTACAAATTGTAAATAAAACAAAAGAAACTTCGGTGGATTTTGTTGGAAACATCGCAAAAACTGAAGTTTCAGACCACAATCAAATTACGGAAACATTTTCTTTAACGGGTACTTATAATGAAGTTTTATCAATACAAACAGAAGTACTTTTCGATATAGGTTTTTCTTTAGAAACTGCTTCATCTCCTCAAAAAGATGCTTTATATCTTGCTGATGGTCCTTGGGGATTAGATTATTTAAAAGAATTTGCAACTGTAAACACGTTTAATGTTTCAACTTCAGAAAGAACTTATGATGATGCTATGTATGAAGTTGATAGAAATGTTGCTGCAACAGGAGAAGTAAAAGGAAACATTAATGTATTTAGACATCTTTTACCTGGAGATCAAACTTTAAATGTAACAGATTATAGTTTTATAAACTTTGAAATTTCCAATAATGAGCCTGTGGAAGTTGTAATTATGCAAGAAGATGATAGAACTTGGGAAAACAGATTAAGATACACAATACCTGCAAATTCTGCGAAAAAAGCAGTTAGTTTAGAGCTTTCTAATTTTAAAGATGCAAATGGCAAATCTGCAGAAATCACCAATATTAAAACTGTTGTTTTTTCTATAATTGGCGATTATGTAAACTATAATCCTTATCATATTACGATTGATAATATGTCTTTTAGTGCATCAAATAATGTTTTATCCACAGAAAATTATACAATATTTCAAGATGATAAAATTACAAATTATCCAAATCCTTTTTCTGGAAGCACAACTATTGTTTTGCCAAATACTTCTGAATTTGTTCAGATAAAAGTGGTAGATCTTTTAGGAAGAACTATAGATTTTAAAACTTTAAATACATCAGCATCTAACAAGAAAGTTGAATATAATGCTCCAAAAGTAAATGCAGGAATGTATAAATATATTTTAAAGGATGATAAAAACACCATTTATAAAGGAACATTCTTAATAAATTAATAAAATTTTTCACCTGTCATAATTTCCCCAAAATAGTTGAGTGAAACCCCGAAAACCCTCTAAAAAAACCCTTAAAACCCCTATAAATAAAAGGCTAAAGTTAATTCTTTAGTCTTTTCTTTTGTATAAAGGAGATTTTAAAAAGAACCATTGAAAACGCAATCCAAATTCTGTAAAAGTAAAACCAGCTGCAGTTGCAGAAGCTATATTACTTTGCACACCATATAAATTTAGAATACTTCTTTCCGAAAAACGATAGCCTAATTTTCCTTGAATTCTATAGGTGCTTAATTTCTCATTATTTTCTATATATTGATACCCAGTTGCTGCTGTTAAATCGTAAAATATTCCGTTGTTTTTAGCTTCGCCTTCTGTTTTTATAATATTGAAAAATACTTCAACTGCATTAAAATTACTCGGACTAAAATAAATAGTTGGCACTTGATCTTTAAACGTTATGTATTGATAATTGACTCCTGCTTTTAAAGAAGGTTTCTCTAAAATATTGTAATACAAAGACGTAAACAATAAATTTCGTTGGTTACTATCACTTTGATCCGTAAAATAATATTGACTAAACCAACCTAATTTGAAGTTTGTACTTAAACTATAATTTAAAATGTAATTGTTCATTACAATTTCTCTGTCTAATAATTCCGCGTTAAAATTCTGCACTTCTCTTCTATACCCTAACTCTAAATTTTGAAGTTTAAAAGGCTTTATATTTAGGGAAGATTCTATTAATAATTGATTATAAATAGTTGCATCAGATTCGGATTTTATGGTTCCTAAGCTTCCTCTAAAAACTACATTATTTAAAAGTTGATAAGAAAGCCCAAATTGTGCAATATTTGTAGTTGCTTTTAAATTATTAATTGGGTTAGAAGTTTCACGATAATTATAGGTTCCAAAAACGGCTAAACGAATTGATAAAGGCACGTTTGCATTTGCTATATAAGAATAGGCCTCATTGTCTCCGTTATCAAAAGAATAAGAAGTATTTGCCTCTACATAAGGCGTAAAAACTTTATCTAAACTGATAATAAAATTAGTAGCATCTTTTTGTTTTTCATAAAAAGACAAGGTGTTTTCTGCACTTTTATAAGCTTCATCATAATAACCTAAGGCTTTTAAGGCATTGGCTTTACCAAGATTTCCATCAAAAGAAGCACTGTCTTTTTCTAAAATTAAATTATAATCATTTACACTTTTTTTAAAATCGCTTTTATAAATATTTAAGGTAGCTCTTAAACTGTACATCCAATTTTCTGATGTGTCTGTAGTATCGAATAAAGTATCGATTTCATTTTTAGCTAATTTATATTTTTTGTTCCAAATTAATGCTTGAATATATCGTTCTTTAGTTTGTTTTATAAAATCGGCATCTGTTTTATCAGTTAAAAGTGCCATTGCAGATTCGCTTGTTTCTAAAGCTAATTTGTCATTTCCATCTAAATGATAAGCCAAAGCAATACCATTTAAAGATGTAAATTGATTTTCAGGATTTAAACCAATCGTTTTATACGTTTCTTTTGCTTTTTCTGTTTGATTGGATATTAAATATAAGTTGGCAAGATTCAATAATGTTTCTTTATCATTTTCAAAACTTTCGAAATTTTCTTTTAAAATAGCTTCTGCTTCACCATATTTTAAGTCGGTAACTTTTGTACTTGCTAAACCCAAACGCATGTATTTTTTTGAAACCAAAGCATTTGCATTTTCTGGTAAAACTGCTAAAGCTTTATCAACATAGATAAGAGCATTTTCAAATTCTTTTAGATTAGATAATGTGTTTGCATAGCCTAAAAGTGCAGGAAAACTTTGTGAATCTTCTTGTACTAATTTCTGATAAAATTCTTTGGCTTCCTCATATTTTTTATCCCAAAGTAAAGCTTCTGCATAGTTTAGTTTTACCTCAAAATCTGTAGGATAATCTTCTAATAATGTTGTAAATAACTGTAGTGCTTTATTAGAGTTTCCACTCAAACCAACAGCTCTTCCATAACATAATCTTGCAGTTTTGTTGGTTGGGAATTCCTTTAAAACATCTTTAAAAAACACTTCAGCTTTGGCATATTTACCAGTTTCTAAGTAGGTAAAACCTTCTTGCATTTCTTGAGAAATACAGGCAGAGCTTATTGAAAAAAGAAGAAATAAGAATAAAATTTGTAAACGCATAAGAGGATTTTTATGGATTGCAAGTTAAGCAATAGAGATGAATCATTAGCCTAAAGTTAAACGTTTTTCGCCGATAATTGAAAGTAAAATTTTCCTATCTATTAGATATTTGTACTCGAAATGAACAACAATATAATTCTAAATTAAGTAAGATTAAAATGGTAGCAACTTTAAAAAACATAAAAACTAAAATACAACCAGAACAATTATTTATGTTAAGTGTTTTGTTGGTAAATGGAGGAAACTATCTCTACAATTTAATTTTAGGAAGATATTTAGGACCAGAAAAATTTGCAGATGCTGCAATTCTAATCACTTTTTTACTGGTGCTTTCTTTTGTAGCAATGACTTTTCAATTGGTAACTGCAAAATTTGCTGTATTGTTTGAAGGTACTGTTTTTGCCAACTTTATTTCTTCCATGTTTAAGAACTCTTTAATTGTTGGTGTTTTACTGGGGCTTTTAGTTATCGTGTTTTCATCAGCATTGCAAACCTTTTTTAAAACCACAACTTCTAGCATGTTTGTTGTGTTCGGTTTTGGAATTCCTTTTTACTTTTTAATGAGTGTAAATAGAGGCGTTTTTCAAGGAAAAAAAGAATTGACATCGCTTTCTTTAACGTATCAAGGAGAAATGATGAGTCGCTTATTACTTACTTTTTTATTATTGTATTTTTTAAATATAGAATCATCAATATTAATTGCCATCGGAATTTTCATCTCTTTTATAATTGCTTTATTTCCATTTAAAGTGAAACAGTTTTCTTTTTTTAAATCGATAAAATTAGAAGCTCCACAAAAGAAATTAGTTAAAAACTTTTTTATAATTACTGCTTTTTATGAGTTGACTCAAATTATTATTAACAACAGCGATATTTTATTGGTAAAACATTATTTTAATGCTGTAGATGCTGGTTTGTATGCTTCTTTAGCATTAATTGGCAGAGTTGTTTATTTTATAGCTTGGATGTTTGTAATGCTTTTATTGCCAACTGTTATTCAACTAAAAAAAGACGGAAAATCTACGTTACCAGTTCTCTTAAAATACGTGAGTTACATTGCTGTAATTGCGAGTGTAATTATTATTAGTTGTTTCTTTTTTCCAGAAGAAATTATTCATGTATTATTTGGAAGTGAATATTTGAGTATTGCACCTTTATTATGGCAATATGCCTTAGCAACAGGAATTTTTGCAGTATCAAACATTTTTGCCTATTACTATTTGTCTTTAGATACTTACGTGCCAGTTGTGCTTTCAGGTTTATTTGGACTGTTACAAGTCGTTTTTATCGTTTTTTTTCATGATTCTTTAACGCAAGTTGTTCAAGTTCAAATAGTAGCCATGTTTTTATTGTTGATCATGCAACTAAGTTTTTTTCTTTTATCGAACTTAAAAGAACGAAAAAATAACCAAACCTAAACCTATTTTCCATTCATCTAAACATATTTGTTTTTCAGCCTTATAACGCTTAAAAAGACTCTTATAATTAAGAAATTTGTATCATAATTAAAAAACACATTTTAAAAACATATATCATGAAATTAGCAATTGTAACAGCATATCCACCAAGTAAAGTAACCTTAAACGAGTACGCTTATCATTTAGTAAAGAGCTTTAGACAAAGCGATAAAGTAACAGAATTAGTCTTGCTAACAGATGAAACTCCAGAAGGAAAAGACATTAGCTTTACTGAAAACGGATGTAATATTACAATAAAAGAATGTTGGAAATTTAATAGCTATAAAAATATCATCAATGTTACAAAGGCGATTAACGAAACAAAACCAGATTCAGTTTTATTCAATTTACAGTTTATGAAGTTTGGCGATAAAAAAGTTGCTGCTGCTTTAGGGTTGGTTTTGCCTTTAATCTGTAAAATAAAAAAAATACCAACAATTGTTCTTTTACATAATATTTTAGAACAAGTAGATTTAGAAAGTGCTGGTTTTACATCGAACAAAATTGCACAAAAAATATATAATTTTATAGGAACCTCGTTAACAAAACTAATCTTAAAGACAGATTTGGTAGCTGTTACTATGGATAAATATGTAACTACTTTACAAGAAAAATATAAAGTTGATAACGTAAAAATGATTCCTCATGGAACTTTTGAAATTCCTGAAAAACCTTCACACACGTTACCTAAAGGCGCTTTAAAAGTAATGACTTTTGGTAAATTCGGGACGTATAAAAAAGTAGAAAACATGATTGAAGCTGTAGAGAACGTTAGAAAATCTTCGGGCTTAGATTTAGAAATTGTGATTGCAGGAACTGACAACCCAAACGTACCTGGTTATTTACAAAGTGTACAAGAAAAATATAAACATGTGCCTCAATTAACATTTACGGGTTATGTTGAAGAGAACCAAGTAGAAATAATTTTTAACGAAAGTGCTGTTGTTGTTTTTCCTTACACTTCTACAACTGGTAGTTCTGGAGTTTTACATCAAGCAGGAAGTTATGGCAAAGCTGTGGTAATGCCTAATCTAGGAGATTTAGCTACTTTAATTGAAGATGAAGGGTATAGAGGAGAGTTTTTTGAGCCAGAAAGTGTTACTAGTTTAGCAAATGCTATTGAGGCGATAGTTACGAATAATAAGCATAGAATTGAATTAGAAACTGACAATTATAAGGCTGCAACTGCCTTTCCAATGGAAAGAATAACAAATATGTATTTGTCAGAATTTGAAGCAATTATCAATAAAAATGAACAAGTAAAAAACAGCGAATTTTCTAAAGCTTCAGTTATTTAATAATATATAAGAAGGTTTTAATTACTTCAAATTTAAAAGCCCCAAAACTTTTTGAAGATTTGCTCTCAAGAAAAGTTTCCCTAAATCTTTTTTTGAGACTTCTTCAAAATAATAAAAAAATAAAGAGATCAAGTTATAATAATAAGAATTTACTGAAACTAAAACTAATGAGTGATGTGTTTAAAAGCAGGCTTTTTAATTCCTTCAGATGAAATAAAACCAAAACTTTTTTGAGGATTTGATCTCCAAGGTAGTTTCCCTACAACTTCTTTAGGTACTTCTTCAAAATCATACAAAGTCCATGACATAAAAGATATTTTATTTTTTGTCAGGACTTTTTGTATTTCTTGATGAAACGAAGCTTGTTGCTTTTCAGAAAGCCCAAAAGGCTTCCAAAATCCGCTGTAAGAGGAAACTCCAAACTCCTGCAAAACAAGAGGTTTATTAGGAATATTGTTTTTTAAAGATTGATACGATTTCTCGAAATCCTTTAAATCTTCATAATAATGAAAAGATACAAAATCTACCTTATCTTTTAAAATAGTTGCACTCTCTATATTAGACCAACCAATGGTTATAGGATGATTTTCATCAACAGATTTTATTAAAATAATTAAATTCTCTAGCCAAGCAATTACAGTTTCTTTTCCTCTGGAATCGAAATCTAAATTGGGCTCATTTTTTAAATCCCAAGCCAAAATTGCGGGATGATTTTTAAAAGTTGATACAATGGTTGTAGCGTGTTTGTAGGTTAAAGTCCAATCTAAAACGTCATAATTCCCATAAAAATCGAATAATGTAAGCACAACTTTTAAACCTTCTTTTTCTGCGCTATCTAAAACTAATTTTAACTTGTTTAGTTTATTATCGTTTACAGTTGCTTTTCCAAAATCTTCATAAGGCACAAAAATACGAACGCTATTTAAACCCGAGTTTTTAATAATTTTAAAATCGTTGGTTATGGTTTCAATCTCAAAAGAATTTCCAAACATATCCCAAGGAGTTTTCTGTGGATAGTAATTGATTCCTTTAATATTTAAAGAATCTACATTTATGGGAATAGGAGTAAAGTTGTACGGTTTGGAGGATTGTTTTATTTTATGTCTTATTCTCCAAAAACCATCTTCTAATAATAATATAAATTTGTAATCTGAATTTTCTGTGGTTTCTAAAATTAGTTGATCGTTTTTAAAAACTTGTTTGTATTCTAGTACATTTTTGTCTTCTAAAACAGCTAATTGCCCATCTTCGGAAAAGAATAAAAGATCTAAATTATGTTGTAAAGTAGTGCTTTCTATGGTTGTTTTTTCTTTTTTATTTTCATCAATAAAAGCAAAAATATTTTTTCTGGCATTTTTTGTAAAATAATCATCAATACCAGTTTTTGTGTTTGTTTTGTAAGCTATATGTTGCACATACCAAGCATTTAAATAATCGTTTTCGATTTCATTTAAAGTTTGTTCGCTTATTTTTCTGCCTTCATTTCCATCTTTTTTCCAAGAAATTGTTGGAGTGTAAATGGTTTCTTTTTGCAATTCTGTATGCAGAATTTTACTTCGGTCTGCGCCAGTATTAAAATAACTATACAAAGAGCTAATTAAAAACACAATAATACAAATTACTAAAATATAGCCTAGCATTAAAATGGCTCTCAATAATTTTCGATTGCTGTTTACCATAACTTTTTAGCTTTAAAAGTTTTTACGATTCCAGCTGTAGAAATTTCTAAATCGTAAACATCATTTGGATAAATATTTTTATCTAAACTGAAATTTACAAATCCATTATTCGGATCTTTTACAATAGTTTTGATGATTTTTTTATCTTTATAAATTGTCAATTTTACTTGTAAACCATCAGGAATTCTTTGATTCATAAAACTTTTTATGGGTCCAATTTTAAGAGTTCTGTTATCTTTTGAAAAAGCTATAGAAAAATCTTGAACTGCTTTTTTATAATTTACAGTGATGACATTACTTTCAGATATTCCTAAAAAATAGGCTTTAACTTGCCAAGTATCTTCATGATCTGGATGAATTATTTTAGCTTTAGCAACACCATTTATAGTTGTTCCAGAGGTTTTTAAAACAGCATTTTTACTATTGGTGATATAGAAATACACAAAACTACCATCGCTTATTATGTTGTTGTTTTTGTCTTTTATAATTGATGTAGAAAAAGTGCTTATTTGGTTTCCATCTGCATATTCATGATTTCTATTCACAAATATTTCAAAATTTGTAGCAATGGCTGGCATTATATTTACATCAAATTCTTTAGAATTTAATGTTGATGAACTAGAGGAAATAATCATTCGTCCATCTTTTTTTGGTGAAAAAATATTTTTAAAGGCAAGTAAGTTTTCAGTTATTATTTTTTCTTGAATTTCATCACTTAAAAATTGATGTTTGGCAATTATTTCCGTGTTTTCTGGCAAAGGGTTGTCTAAAGAGTCAGTAGGAATTACCACCAACATTGTAAAATCTGTCCCACCAGCTTCGATACTTGGTGGCCCTAAATAGGTTTCTAAGGTGTTTGTTTTTGTTAATGGAGTAATTTCAAAATTTCCAGAAATTTCCTCTTTTTCTGTAATTAGTTTCCAAAAAACAATGCCTCTTTTTTTAGTGATGAATTCTGGAATGGAATAAGTTAGTGTTTTATTTTTTAAATCAGGAGTTACAAGTGTATTTCCATAACTATTTGAGCAATATAATTGAGGCTTTAAATTGGTTGATGTAGCAAAAGATAGCACAATTTCTGAACCCGCTTCAAAAACTTTCTCACTAGTTAACAATGTAAAATTTTGAGCATTAATTTTTATATTTTGAGCGCAAAAAGTAACACTCAACACATAAATTAATAACATTAAAAATTTTCTACTCAAACTCATTATTTCGGATTTCCTATAAAATTATTCATTTCTATATTGATAAAACCATATTGGGTATGTTCTATTTTTTGTAGTTCAGCATTTCTGTGATTTACGATTCTATCAGAAATTATTTTATTCGCTATTTCATCATTTGGCAAACCATTTACGTAACAATCTTCCATATTTGCATTGATGATTTCTACTTTTTTGTCATCAATGAATGCATACTCGAAATTTTGTTTTCTTTCTTGCCTAATTCCATCTTTTAAAAATAAGTGATCTACCCAAATTAAATTTTTATCACTTGTATAATAAGTAATTAGCAATTGTGGAACTGTAATTTCTTGAAGTCCGCTATTAAAAACAGTTCCAGAAATTGAGTTCAAATTGATGTTTAAATCACTTAAAACAGCATCTTTATACAAGTCAGTATTACTAACATTGCCTGCAGCTTGCAAGTTAAATTTTGTTGGTTGTTCTTCTAATTCCACAGGTGTAAATTCATCTGGATTAAATGTTTTAGGAATAGAATCTTGCGTTTTGGACCAAGCAATGCCTTCAAAATTAATTTTAAAAGCGCTAATTTCTTTGGGCATTAACTTGTGTTTTACGTGATATTTAGCATTGTAAGTTGCCAGTATTTTGTTTGCATCATTATACAAAGTTCCTTTTAAAACAATATCAGCAGGCACATTATCTATATTCTGAATTTCGCCAATAATTGAATAACGATTGTCTCTTTTTACCAATTTTGCCGACAATATTTCTAAAACAGGTTGTTTTAAAATATCTTCATGATAAGTTTGTTCTGTAGTAATTCTTCTTCTTCCTTGGTTAAAATATCGGGTTTCATTTTTGGAATATAATTGATCTGGAGGTGTATCTAAATCTACAGTTTCTGGCTCAATAAACCATTTTCCTTTTATTTTTAAAAGTGTTTTAAAATCAGTTCTTTTTATCTTTTCTAAAGGCGTAATCCAATCTGTAGTTACTTTTAAAGTTGTTAAACTATCTGTTTTTGTAATCACTTTAGTTTCAATGGCATCTAATTTTGCATACGAACTTAAAATACCATCTGTCACAGACATTTGCAGCATAAATTGAGAAATTGGCAAATTAGCTTTTGGGTTTATTAGCTGATAACTTTTTTCGAATTGTTTAAAATCGATGGCATCATAATACGCAGTAATGGCATTTTCTGGAGTTCTTTGTGAATCATTTTTAAGATAAAAAAGATAGAGACTGTAGCCTAAAATCAGCATTAAGAAAACAGTCCAAATGTGTGTAAATTTTAAAAGTCCGCTAGAAAATTGTTTATAACTTGTTTTGAATTGTAAATATGCAGGAGCTTCTTTTATTTTCGTTTTTAAACTAATTACAAAAATGGATTGTATATTTAGTATAAAAGCAATAATTACCGTTAAAAACGGAATAATTCCCCACATTATTTTTAACCAAGTAGCTACATCATCTTTAGGTAAAATGCTAGAAAGTGGAGGCACATTTAGTTTTTCCCAAACCATAACTCCGTTTTCCAAAGGTTGTAATCTTTGCCATCCACAGAAATATAAAATTGGATCGTAAAATTTATCATTCGAAAAAATATATTTTAAATGATACTTTTCTGGAGTTGTTAAAAACTGTTGTAAAGAGCCAATGCCTGCAACTCCTTTAAATTTTGAGTTTTCTAAACGTTCAATAGGTCTTGTGGTTAATTCTGGTAAACGTCTTGCAGAATGGTAATTCCCATCTACACTCATGGCATTTGTTTGTGCAGATAACCAAGCCATTTGATCGCCAAAACCAAGTGTTAAAAATCGCCATTGATCATGCTGATCTTGATTTAGGAAATTTACAATAGGCAACATTTTTATTTTCTGTGGTTGAGAAGGTCTAAAATAGCCTAAACTCATCGTAAAAATTGCCATAAACAAAAACAAGGAAGCTAAAAAACCAGCAAAAATCCGATGATAAACTGCTCCAAATTTTTTCTGAATTAATTGTTTTAAATCGCCTTCAACAAATCTGTAGACAAACTCTCCAAAAAGAGGTAAAGACATAATAGAAGCCCAAAGTGTAAACCTATCTAACGTTAAAATATTAAAAGCATTTTCGCCTAAAATTAATTTTGGAATTGGTGTGGTTCCTCCAGTTCCTAATAAGGTTAACATGGCTATGGATAACCCAAAAAATAAATAACGTTTGCTAAAATATCTATAAAAAATATAGGGTAGGAGCAGTAATAAAATACCCCAAGGAATAAAAAAGAAAACCAAGCCAGAGGAAGTGATTTCTAAAAAATTATCTCTAGAACCATGTGGAATGGGAACTTGTGTAATTGGGTTGTTTTTAGAATTGATCCAATAAGGTAACAGACAACCAATAATTAAGGCTAAAGAAAGCAAGCCAAAAGTCATGTTTCTTTTAAACTGTTTTCCGAAATTTTTAATGAATAATTTAAACGTTACTTCTTTATATGAGTTTACTTGTTCTCTAGAAACATCTAAAATTACCATTCCAATTAATGGGAAAATAAAGAAAATCATTCCAAAAATAGGCGTTACATGATGAGAGGTAACTGTAACTGCAATTAAAGAAAGAGACGTTAATAAGTATTTGTACGTGCCTGTTTTTAGCCATAAATAAATTTCTGGCAACGCATGTAATAATACAGAAATACCAATAATACTAGGTAATTGACCAAAAATATGTAAAGTTTCTAAAAAAGATGAAGAAAAAACGGCTAAAAGTGCAGCATAACCAGCAACAGTTCTGTTGGCTGTCATCAACAAAGAAAAACGATACACACCAGTGATAAATAAAATAACTGCAATAATGGCAACTGTAAAAAGCCCAAATTTTAAACCACCAATTAAAGACAAAGCTGCAATAGATTGATGTACTAAAGGAGGATAACTCATTACTGTAAAACCTGTGTACCATTTAAAGTTCCAAGGTTCAAACCAACTTGTGCTATAATGTTCTGCAAAGAATAAGTGAATTAAAGCATCATAGGTAGTTTCTAATGTAAAAAATATAGCACTTCCATGAAAAGCAATTGCTAAAAGTAGGGCAACAATTAAATATTTATTAGAGGTTTCTTTCATCAATTATATCTATTCCTTTAGATACTGTAAATATAATCGTTTTAAATTATCGTTGAAATATATTTAGCCTTAGTAAAATGCCATTCGTCTAAATAAACCACTGTTTTAGTCTGTTAAAGAAAAAATAAACTTCAATACAAATGTAAATTTGCAGTGTAATTAACAAATAAAAATATTTACAGATGAAAGTTTTAGCAATAGATGACCAAAAATTAGTGTTGATTCCTTTAGCAATTAGATTAAAAGAATTAGGGTATGAAATAATTACAGAAACATCTGCCTTAAAAGGAATGGAATTATTTGATTCTATACAACCAGATTTGGTAATTGTTGATATTAATATGCCAGGAATTTCTGGAATTGAAGTTGTAAAATATATCAGACAAAAAAGAAATTCTAATACTCCAATTATGATTTTGTCTGGAAATACAGACGACGTTATAATTTCTGAAGCTTTTGATTTGGGTGTGAATGATTACATGAAAAAACCATTGAGTTTGCAAGAAGTATGTGCAAGAACAAAAAGATTAATTGGTTTACCAAAACAATTAAATAACTCAAAAATATATAAAGATGTTGTAATTCAGCAAAGATGTGTTGGTGTTGTAATACCTTGTTATGATGAAGAAAAAAGATTGTTAAGTGATGAGTTTACGACTTTTATAGAAAAAAACTCTGGGTATCATTTATGTTTTGTAAACGATGGAAGTAAAGACAATACTTTACAAGTTTTAAATGATTTAAGAAAAGGAAGAGAAGACTTTATTACAGTTTACGATTGTGAAAAAAACGGTGGAAAAGCAGAAGCTGTAAGATTAGGAATGTTACACATGGCTAAACACGAAGACTTAGATTATATTGGGTTTTTAGATGCAGATTTATCTACAGATTTATCAGATTTTGATGATTTAGTAAAAACGATTGAAACTACAGATTATAAAATTGTAAGTGGTTCTAGAATAAGTAGAATGGGAGCAGATATTACCAAAGAATCTGCAAGAAAAGTAATTAGTTTATCGATTAATTATATCATCAGAAAAATACTTTCTATGGATTTTAAAGACACACAATGTGGTGCTAAAATTTTCCATAAAGATGTAATTGAGGTTTCTTTTAAAGATAAGTTTGTAACACAATGGATTTTTGATGTAGAAATTTTTAAGAGAATAACTTTACATTTTGGTCTTAAAAAAGCAAAAGAAATGCTTTGTGAGCAACCTTTAAAAAGATGGATTCACGCAGATGGATCTAAATTATCGATGAAAGATTCTTTAAAAATTATTGGTCAATTAGGGCAGATTGCTTGGACGTATAGAAAAGGAAAAAAAGTGAGTTCAGTAAAATCTGATGCGATTTCTATAGTGAATAAAACAACTTTATTAACATCAAATCTTGCATCATAGTGTATTTAGGAATTATAATTGTATTTAATAACGATGAAGAAAATTTAAATGTACCTAAAATGGTTGATTTATTTAATACTTTAAATTTAAAAATATGTTTGGTAAATAATGGTAGTTTAGATAAAACTATAGATATTTTACAGCGAATTAAATATCAACTAAATACAGATTCAGATTTTTTTATTGTGGATAATAAGTTTGATAAAGGCATAAAAAATGCAGTAAAATCTGGTGTTCGTTTTTTATTGAATGAAAATGAATTCGATTTTATAGTGTATTTAAAATCCAATAGCATTGGGCAATTAAACAAACTCAAAAAAAAGATTTTAGATTTAAAAAATAACTATCAACATACTTTAGTGTCAAAAAATCCGAAACGGTCTGTTTTAAAAAACGTGTATTCGATTCAAGATTTTATATGATATTTTTTTTTATAATAATATCTTTATCGAAAAATGATGTTTTTTTACATCACTATATTTTAAATAAAGCTTATAATTTTTATTTAACGCCTTTATTTTAAAACTATGCAATTAGATAAAACTATTTTATTTATAAATAAAATATCCTCAAAATAGTTTTTAAATTTTCAGGATATTTTAAATAAAAATAGTTTTTTTACATCAAATTAGTAATGATACCCGTTTTTAAATCAGTATGTTCAAAACGTTTAAAAGCACAAAAAGAACCCATATCTCTATCTCCATTAATAAAAATACCACCAACTCTAAACAAATGATTACAAGGATAATTAGTTTTAGAAATTAAATTTTCAATCTGCTTATCAATAGCTTCATATATAACTTCTGTAGCCTCAAATATTTGAGATTTTGCCTTTAAGGTTCTTTCTTCTTCTTCTAATAAAATTTGCTCAATCGTATTTTGTTGAAAATCATCAATAGAAGTTGCACCTTTAATAATGCTTTTATTTCTCATTTTACCTAAACCAGCTTGTGCAGCTCCACAACAAGAAGAGTTAGAGCTTTGTCCATATCTATTAATTTCGCCAATTTTACCATCTTTAGTAACACCAATATGTGGTGCATAAAAAATAAGAATTGCTCCATTTTCTGGAACATGATGTGCAAAAGCACCCATACCTGTTAAACCTGCAAAAGGATAACCATCTAAACCACCCAAATGAAAAGGACCTAACATTTCATGCGCTTTTGCAGGGTATTGAATTGCGTTTACATCATCACAACACAAACTATCTGCGTGCATTATTTGATTTGGTTGTATGTTATATTTTTCTTCAATTAATTGCAACATATCATTTACATTAGTATCTGTGGTTTTTGCATTTGGATAAAATTTTTGAACTGTTTTTAAATCTTGATTGCTCATAATATTTTTATTTTTTTTGATTAAAATCTTTTGGTTTTTCCTCAAGATTATTAATTTACATTAATATTTCATTCACAGGAAAAACAGGTTTTGGCAAATCTGTTTCTTCTAACATTTCTCTTAAATCTATTTCTATGGTTCTAGATAATGCAGCCATTGGTATGTCATTTGCACCACCTTCAAAAGGGTTTTCTGTACTTTCGCCAACTTGTTCTAAAGATGTAAAAACCCAACCTACAACTACACTAAAAGGAATGGTTAACCAAACACCAAACTCGCCCATTTTTGCAAATTCATCTAACATTCCAAAAGGAACTAAAATGGCAAATAGTTTAATGAAAAACATATTAACACTTGCAAATTGCCTTGGATAAGGAAACTTTTTAATACGTTCTGCTTTTCCTTGGTGTGTAAAAAATTCTTTCAACATATTTTCTAAACTTACATAAGGATAAGCATCTATTAAACCTTTTGCTCTCAATTCTCTAAAATCAGATGATTGTAAACTTAACATTTGCGTTGCTCTATTTTTCTTTTTTAAAACATAGTTTAAATCATCTTTAGATAAAAAAGGTTTTAACACATCTTCCAATTCATTTTCCCATTCTGGAATGCTATAATGTTTTCTAAATTCTTTAAAATAAGCCTTATTGCTGTTTTCCCATTTTTCTGGTTTGCGTAACTGAAAACGTAAAGCTGTTAGCCAAGCAAAATGTCTGTAAATTATTCGTTGATGAATTGGGTGTAACTCTTCGTTTGTGCCATTTATATTGATGATAAAATCTTTAACCATTAACCCTAAAGTTCTACTATCATTAATAATCGCACCCCAAATTTTACGAGCTTCCCAAGAGCGATTATAAGTTTGTGTATTTTTAAAACCTGCAATAAATGCTGCAGCTGTCCCCACTAAAGCAACAGGTTGCCAAGGAATAGCTAAAAAATGTAAATCGAAAACAGCATATAAAACTGTTGGAATTATTGCCAAAATTGCTAACCAAAAAATGTTTCTTCTGGTCCAAAATAAAAAGGTCTTAATTCTAAAATGACTGCCTGCATGCATATTTTTATTTTAAATTGGTGAAAATGTGTTTTTTATTTTGTTGTTTTTTCTGATGCAAATTTGCTAATTAAAATTCCTACTAAAACCACAGAATAAAACTGACAAATTACACCCAAAACAGAAACAATTAATTTTGTACTGTGTGAATTTGGCGAAATATCTCCATAACCAATTGAGGTTACAGTTATCGAACTAAAGTACACCAAATCCATATAAATTGTGGCTGCTTGTGAAGTATCGATTCCTTTTATGGAATTTGTATCGATGTAAAAAAATGCTTGTAAAAGAAATACAGCTATTTCTATCAACAAAAAAAAACCACAAGCAGATGCAGAAATTACATCTGTATTTATATAGGTTGGTTTTATTAAATATTTTAGAATTTCAATCAAAATAAATCCGAAGAAAAAACAATAGATTAAACTTAAAACTGGAAAAAAGTAAGCAACTTTACCCAAAAACGGAATACTTACTGGCAAAATAATGACCAAAATTAGTAAAATATTTTTAATGATTTTTTCTGCTCTACCTTTTTCAATAAAAACACCAACAGAAGCAATACCTATGATAAACATATTTATAGGCCAAATCACTTTTGTGTATAAAGGTAAATCTGTTAGAAAAATCCCAATATACAGATGTGCTAATAATGCTATTAATAAAATTTCGTATTTGTATTTTTCTGCTGTTTTGTAAATCTTTTTCAATTAGTGTTTTTTTGGTTCATCAACACAGTAAACATAAGTATTTTTAAATTGATTGGTTTGCACATATAAAAAATGGCTCAATTAGTTTTATAAATAATTTTAAATTCAGTTCATTTAATCTATTCTAAACCATAAACCAAAATGAACTAATAACGCATTTGCCAACTCATAATTTTGCCATCTTTTACAGAAAATAAAAAATTTGCTTTATTTGTGTAACCAATACTGCTGTATTGTCCAGTTACAACAACGCTATTTCCATCAACTGCATATTTAGCATTTTCTACGTGTCCTTTTCTGTCAATAATATCGCTATCTAACCAACTAAAAAACTTTTTTCCTGATTTTGATGGGCCATCTCCATAAGCTTGCGAAGCATTTTCGTGAAATAATGATTTTATTTTATTTCCATCATTTACTTTCATTGCTTCAATAAGCTTTTTTACCATTTCTTCTGGATTTTTCATGTTTTCTTTTTTAAATTCTTGATTTGTGTTTTTATTTTGTGCACAGGCAACTATCGATATAAAAAATAATAGATAAAGGATTTTTTTCATCTTAATTACCAAAAGGGTGTTTTAAATAAATAGCCAATAAATTTAATAATAAAAACGGAATTTCAATTGCTGCACCTTTTAAATTTCCATTGGCTAATTGAAAACAAAGAATCAGTAAAATAGTAGCGCCCATTAAAAAGTTGCCAATTACAAATGTTTTAGGAATTGCAATTAAAACTGTACTTAAAAGTAACACAAAACCCAATAACATTACACCTGTTTTGTTAAAACCAAATTTACCCAACATTTCTAACATTTCTTGTTTGCCAGAAACCATTGCTAGTCCTTGTTTTATTCCCAAAAAGAGAATTAGTAAAATTAAAATGCCACTACTTATTTTTGTAACCATATTCTTTTATTAAAATGAAAAACCCACTAATAAGCAATATCATTGGGTTTTTAAAAACTTTAGCGATTATCTTGTTGCGTAACCTCCGTTTGCAAAAATGGTTTGCCCATTAATCCACCAACCATCAGTTACTAAAAATTCTACAATTGGTACAATATCTTCTAATTGAGTTAAACCACCTAAAGCAGAACCAGATTTATGATATTCTACTGCTTCTTTAGATTCTTGTCCATAAAAAAATGGAGTATCCATAGGTCCAGGAGCAACTGCTGTTACAGAAATTTGTCTGTTACCAAATTCTTTAGATGCCATTCTTGTAAAATGTTCCACTGGCGCTTTTGCACCTGCATATGTTGAATATAAACCTGTATAAGCTGCTAATAAAGAGGTTGCTATTGTACAAATTTTACCATTGTCATTTAATTTTTTACCTGCTTTTTGTATAAAGAAATAAGCAATTTTAGAATTAATGTCAAACATTTGGTCATATTCTTTTTCTGATGTTTCTAAATAAGGTTTTTTTAACACCATTCCTGCAGTATTTATGGCAACATCAATTCCGCCAAATTTAGCGATTGTTTCATCAAAAAATTTTGTAATATTTTCCATTTTAGTTAAATCTGCTTGAAATAAAAAACCTTCACCACCAGCTTTTTCAACTGCTTTTAAAGTTTCTTCACTTGCAGCTTTAGAGCTATCGCTATTGTAATGTATTGCTATTTTTGCACCTTTAGCAGCAAAAGTTGTACTTAATAAACCACCAAGGTTTTTTCCACCACCAGCAATTAAAACTACTTTGTTTTCTAATTTTAATTTCCCCATAACTATTGTGTTTTAAATTATTAATTTGTTCTGATGACAAATTTAAAACCACAACAAGTATTTATAGTTATGCAATTTTTAGTTAATCTTGTACTTTTTTTAGATTGTTGTTTATTGAGAAATTTTTTCTAAATAAAGTAGGAGAGATGCCTTCTTTCTTTTTAAAATATTTGCTAAAATAAGCAGGTTCTGCATAACCCAGTTGATAACAAATTTCTTTTACGGAAAGTGTGGTGTTTATTAATAAAGATTTTGCATGTAAAATTCTTTTTTCTGAAATCCAACCAGAAACAGATTTGCCAGTTTTACTGGTAATTACTTGACTAAAATAAGCCGAATTTAAGTTTTGTAAATTTGCATAATCATTAGGTTGCATTAGGGTTTGATGCTCGTTATTTAGTAGTTTTTTAAAGTGATGTTCTAACTCTTTTTTAAAATTATTTACAATTTCCGAGCTTCTGTCTCCTTCTTCTAAAGGTAAGTATTTAGACCAAAACAGCTCTTTTATCCGAAGTAAAAGCACAAAAAATAAACTACCAATTATCTTATATTTATATTGCGAATTATTCTGATATTCTTTAAAAATTTGTGAGTAAAGGGTTTCAAATTCTGCATATTGTTGTTCTGATAATTGTTTTGGAGGAACTATTTCTGATAACAAAAACGGGAAATCATTAAATATTTCTTTTTTTACATTTTGTTTTAAAAAAGCTTCACTCAAAGTAATTAAATAACCTTCTTTTAATTGTTTAAATTCGAATGCTTTTAAATGCCCAGGATTTGTAAAATATAAAGTTCTGTTATTATAATCAAAAGTATTATTATCTGTAGTATAATTGCCCAAACCACTTTTAATAAATAAAAAAGAATAATAATTAGCTCTAAAAACAGGCGATTTATAAGGAATTTCTGAATGTATATTCAATAAATTATTAACGGTAAATTGCGCATTTTGCTCAATGGACATTCCTAAAGCTTTGTATAAATCGCTAACGGTTTCAAAGTAAATTATTTCTTTTTGCTCTTTCATAAAAACAAATATAAGGTTATGTATTAATTGATAAATTCTTTAGATGATTTTATTCTGAAACAATTTTCACTCCCTAAAAACTGCGGATTCCCAAATTCTTCGCTCCAAAATCCCTCTAAAATATCTTTGGTAAAACATTTGTAAACTACTGTGCCAAAATAAGTATTGTTTTCATCACCAACATAATTAAAGTTGATGACTAAAATATTTTCCTTAAAAAAACCAACACCAAATTGTTCTTGACTTTTATTGATGAGCCATTTTGCGATGATTCTATTATTTTCATCAACAGTTAAAGAAAGTATGCCTTTGTAAGTTTCATCAGACTCATTTTGGTTTGTGCCAATAATGGAGTAGTTACCAAGAATATCTTTTATGTTCATAAATGAAAATTTATTTTCGTTTTAATAATACAAAACACTTTTCAGAACTAATAACATATTTCAGATTTTTTCTAAAACGAATTGTGTTAACTTTTAAATTCATCAAGTTAAGACTTGTTTTTATTTACTTCTAACTTTGGAAGTAAATAAAAAAGCATGCAAACAAGCAAAAGATTACAAAATCAAAGTGCCATAGTTACAGGTTCTAGCAAAGGAATTGGAAAAGCAATTGCCATGGAATTTGCAAAAGAAGGCGCAAACGTAACTATTAATTATCACAGTAGCAAAGCTGAAGCAGAAGAAACTGCACATCAGCTGAAAGAACAATATAAAGACATAAAAGTATTGGTTTTAAAAGGAGATGTTAGCAAAGAAGCTGACGTTAAAAACATCTTTAAAAAATCAATTAAAGAATTTGGTACAGTAGATATATGTGTTGCAAACGCAGGTATTCAAAAAGATTATTTATTGCATGAAATGCCATTAGATGCTTGGAAAAAAGTAATTGACGTAAATCTTACAGGTCAATTTTTATGTGCAAAAGAAGCTCTAAACGAATTTCTGAAAAGAGGTTTAAGAAAAGAAGTATCAAAATCTATAGGAAAAATTATACATATAAGTTCTGTTCACGAAGTTGTTCCTTGGGCTGGTCATGCAAATTATGCAGCGTCAAAAGGTGGTTTATTAATGTTGATGGAGAGTATTTGTCAGCAATATGCGCCTTTAGGAGTTCGTTGCAATAGTTTGGCACCTGGAGCTACAAAAACCTCTATAAATAAAGATGTTTGGGGCAACAAAGAAGGCTTAAAAAAAATGTTGAAATTAATTCCACAAAAAAGAGTTGGCGAACCACAAGATATGGCACAAGCTGCTGTTTGGTTAGCTTCAGACGAATCTGATTATGTAAATGGAACTACTTTGTTTGTAGATGGTGGAATGACTTGTTATCCTGGTTTTTCTACCAATGGATAAATAAAAAGACTTAAGATTATCAAATTTAAAACGATTAACTTTTTTTAAAAAGCTTTATGTTTTACATCATTTAAATCTAAGTCAATTAAAATATTAATGAATAAAATTTAAAAAATGGATTTAAAAATTAAAGGAAAAACAGCATTAATTACAGGAGGAGATTCTGGAATGGGGTTAGAAACTGCAAAGTTTTTAGCAAGAGAAGGTGTAAATATTGTTTTGTCTGATAAAAGTGGAGGAAAAGAACTAGATACAGCTGTAAAACAAGTAGAAAAAGAATGTGTGCATGGAGCTAAAGTAATGGGTATTCCTGCAGATATTTCTAAGAATAAAGAGGTTTTAGCTTTAGCAGATAGGGTTGAAAAAGAATTTGGAGGCGCACATATTATTTTTCATGCTGCAGGAGCAAGAGGAGCAGCAGGAGATTTTTTATCTTTAACAGATAAAGATTGGATGAAAACAATTGAAGTAGATTTAATGGGTGCTGTAAGAATTGCAAGAGCCTTTGTACCTCAAATGCAAAATCTAAAATGGGGACGAATGATTATGGTTGCTTCTGAGAATGCTTTTCAACCTTATGTAGAGGAAAGTCCATATAATGCTTGTAAAGCTGCCATTATAAATTTATCAAAATGTTTATCAAGATCGTATTCAAAAGAAAATATTTTGTTTAATGTGATTTCGCCAGCATTTATAGAAACACCAATGACAGATGCAATGATGGAAGAAGAAGCAGAAAAAAGAGGTGTTACTGAAGAGGAAGCTGCCAAACAATTTGTAAAAGAAAACAGACCTCATATTGCTATGCAAAGAAGAGGTAGACCAGAAGAAGTAGCATCTACAGTTGCATTTTTATGTTCAGAACATGCTAGTTACATCAATGGAGCAAATATTAGAATTGATGGTGGTGCAGTAGAATCTGCTTTTTAAAATTGATAGATTTCTTAGAAAAAAGAGAATAAAGAAAAAATAGAATATAGAGAAAAGAAAAAGTCATTTGTTTGTAGCAAATGACTTTTTTTTTTAAATATTTAAGTTTTAATTAAAAATGGCATTCAGAATTATTCTGTAGAAATATCATACTTAATTTTACTAATTTTTTTGATGTGTCTTGCTAGTTTTCTTGTAGCTTCTAAGGGAATTAAATGCCCAATTCTGTTAAAAGCAATAAGAGTTCCCATGTTTAAATAAGGCATTACTTCATTATAAATAGCATCCATAGAAATTACAGGATCATTTTTTGAACAGATAACAAATGTTGGAATTTCTAAATTTTTTATTCCCATAGAAATATCGTGATTCATTCCTTCTTTAATCCACCAATTCCAAGCTTTTGTGTCAATTCTCAATTGCGAATTCACTGCATATTCAAACTTACCTTTTCGTAATTTTTTTACAATTCCGTTTTTTACAGTTTGTATGGCTTCTTCTTTATTTGGGTGCTGTAACATTTTTTCTTTCTCATCATCAGACATATTTTCTGTTGTTGGTGGAGAAGGTGCCACTAAAATTATTTTTTTCGGTTTGTTAACTTCGTTCATTAAAGCAGCATATAAAGCTATTTTTCCACCCATGGAATGACCACACAAAGAGTAATCTTTAAGTTTTAAATCTTCAATTTGTTTATTTACAAAAATTGCATATTCATAGATTGAAGGTTCAAAATTTAGTTCAGTTTCATTAAAACCGGGTAAATTTAGCAAAATACATGTGTGCGATTTTACTAATCTTTTTGCAAGCCAATTCCAACTACCAGCATCACCTCCAAAATAATGTATAAACACAATTTTTTCCTTTCCATTTCCTACAATTTCATAATTATTTTTAGTCATCAATATAATTTTGGAGCAATATAAAATTTAAAAAACTACTTAAAAAATTAAAACTGCATAGGGTTAAACTGAATGTTCTTTGAGTTAAAAAAAGATTATTTCAATATTTATTTTTGATAAAAAAATCAATATTTATGAAATCAACTAAAAATAAAGAAACGACTGTGGAAAGTGGAATGGGCGCAATTTTAAATGCTGATAAAAAATGCGTAACATTTAGAGTTTGGGCACCAAATGCAGAGGCTGTTTCTGTGGTTGGAGATTTTAATGAATGGAATGTAGAAGTAAATAGTTTAGAACAAGAAGAAAATGGGTATTGGGCTTGTGTTGTAGCTGAAGCCAAAGTAAGAGATGAGTATAAATTCAACATAAATTACCAAGGAAATTCTTTTTTTAGAAACGATCCTTATGCAAGAGAAATGACGAATAGTAATGGTAATTCTATAATTTGTGATTTAAATTTCGAATGGAAATGTATCGATTTTAAAATGCCAGATTGGAACAAATTAGTAGTTTATGAACTGCATATTGGAACATTCTTTAGAGGTGATCATAAAGAATCTGTAGGGACTTTTTACGATGCTATAAAACGATTACCTTACTTAAAAGCTTTAGGAATTAATTGTATTGAGGTATTACCAATCACAGAATTCGCAGGCGATATTTCTTGGGGATATAACCCAGCTGCACCTTTTGCTGTAGAAACAGATTATGGTGGGCCAGAAGGTTTTGCGAAATTTATAGATGAAGCTCATTTATTAGGAATTGCTGTGATAAACGATGTTGTGTATAATCATTTTGGGCCATCAGATTTAGATTTATGGCAGTTTGATGGTTGGAGCGAAAATGATAAAGGAGGAATTTATTTTTATAACGATTACAAATCAGACACTCCTTGGGGAGATACAAGACCAGATTATGGTAGAGTAGAGGTAAGAAGGTATATTAGAGACAATGCAATGATGTGGTTGGAGGCTTATAAATGCGATGGTTTAAGATGGGATGCAACTTCTTATATTAGAGATGAAGAAGGTGGAATTGGCTATGAAAAAAAGGAAATTGCAGAAGGTACTTTATTAATGCAGGAAATAAATGCTGAGGTTCATGAAAAATTTCCAAGTAAAATTTTAATTGCAGAAGACTTAAAAGGAGATCATAATGTTACCTCAAAATATGGAGATAATGCTTTACATTTTAATTCGCAATGGGATGGTGAATTTGTTCATCCAGTAAAAAAAGTTTTAACTGCGGTTAATGATGAAGGTAGAAATTTACAAGACATTGTTAATGCGCTTTTAAATATTTATAATGATGATGTTTTTCAAAGAATAATTTTTACAGAATCTCATGATGAAGTCGCGAATGGGAAAGCAAGAATTCCGGAAGAAATTCAACCAGGAGAAGCAGATAGTAAATTTGCAAAGAAAAGATCTATTTTAGGAGCAGTTTTGACACTTACAGCACCTGGAATTCCAATGATTTTTCAAGGACAAGAATTTTTAGAAGACGAACATTTTGTTGATGACAAGGAGTTAGATTGGTCTCGTTTTTCAGAATTTAAAGGCATCACAAAATTATATAGAGATTTAATTATTTTTAGAAGTAGGCCAGAAGAATTTGAAACCCATGGATTAACTGGTCACCAAATAGAAATTATTCATTGCAATGATCAGTCAAAAATTTTAGCATTTACTAGAACACACAAAGATTTAAGAGATAACCCAACACTTATTATTTTAAACTTTTCTTCGGACGTTTATCATAACTATAAAATAGGATTTCCTGCACAAACAGAATTGAAATCAATTTTCAATAGTACTTGGCAAGGTTATGATTCTAATGATTTTGAAACTGTAGAAACTGATTTATCAATTATAGAAAATGCGAAATATGATAATTACCAACACACGCTTGTTTTTTCAATTGATGGTTATGGAGCTTTGATTATAACTTAGAAAAGAAAAAAAATCCTTCAAAATATAAAGTAAAAATACTGTATAAGAGTTATTAATTATTTTGAAAGGAGTAATCCATTTTTAGTAATTTAAATAAATTTGAGAAAAAATAAATGATGACTTTACAAGAAATTTTATGGTTGGTATTATCAGTATTAGCAGTTTTTTCAATAATTATATTGATAACAAGAATTTTTGGTTTAAGAACCTTTGCAAAAATGTCTAGCTTTGATTTTGCCTCTACAATTGCTGTGGGTTCAGTGTTGGCATCAGTTATCCTAAATTCTGATTATACACTTTTAAAAGGGGCTATTGTATTAGTCTCAATAATAGGTTTTCAAACTTTATTTTCTTTTTTGGTAAGAAAAGTACCTATTTTCAAAGAACTTTTTACAAACGAACCACAAATTATAATGTGGAATGGTAAAATTTTGTATGATAAATTAAAAAAATGCAATGTTGGTAAAGATGATTTAATTGCCAAATTACGTGAAGCGAATGTGCATGATTTTGATGAGGTAAAAGCGGTAGTTTTTGAAAGTACTGGAGATGTTTCTGTCATTCACAATAAAGAAGATAAAAAGGTTTCTCAAAGAGTTTTAAATGATGTAAACATGAATTTATAGCATATTTAAATTTTATTTTCCAATACAAAAGTTCCCAAAAATATGCCCAAGTATATCTTTATCAACATCATAATCGCCAGTAATGGCACCTAAATGACGCAAACATTCACGAATATCAATAGAAAATAAATCCGTAGAAATCTCTAAATCAATACCTTGCTGAACAGACGAAATTGCCATTAATGCATTATTTAACGCTTCAAAATGACGAGAATTAGTAACAATAGTTTCATTATTGCTTAAAGCACCAATATTTACTAAAGAGGTTAGTTCGTTTTGAAGTGTTTCAATACCTATTTTATTTTTTGCTGATAACAGAATTAAATCCTCATTTTCTGTTTTTAGTTTAAAAGCCTCATCTTTAGAAATTAAATCCGATTTGTTAGCAATAACTAAAACCCTT
>Ga0115565_10000889_pt1 | contig 25761 bp, 20 predicted proteins | sample COGITO_mtgs_1105_FD_87199 | JGI IMG/M metagenome (GOLD analysis project Ga0115565, IMG submission 87199) | Pelagic marine microbial communities from North Sea - COGITO_mtgs_110530 | ecosystem: Environmental > Aquatic > Marine > Epipelagic | place: Germany:Helgoland, sampling site Kabeltonne... | reverse complement strand
TTTTTCTATCTAATTTTATCTAAAAGATTGCTTAATGTTTCTGCTTCTTTTTCAGATAAATTTTCTAGAAAAGAGATGTTTTTATTTTCATCAATGGTGGTTAACAACTCTAAACCTTGATTGGAAATTTTTATATATACTACTCTCCTATCCTCTTCACAACGTTCTCTTTCAATTAGGTTTTTATCACATAATTTATCCATTAAACGCGTTGCATTTGGTGCTCTTTCAATCATTCTTTCTTTTACAATTTGCACCTTTATTTTTGTTTTCGCTCCTCTTAATATTCGCAGAATATTGTATTGTTGAGGCGAAATTCCATAAGGTTTAAAAAACTCATTTTCTTTACTACTCAACCAATTTGAGGTGTATTTTAAATTGATTAGTGCTTTCACTTTATTATTAGCAAATTTAGATTTTATGTCTTTTGAAATATCTCCCATTTTTTGTTGTTAGTGTTGAGTGTTTGGTTTTGAGTTTTGAGTTTTGAGTGTTAAAAAACATTCTTTAATTTTACATATTGATGATTATTGACTCCATTTTATCTTCCAACTTCCAACTTCCATCTTGTTTCTTGTTTCTTGTTTCTTGTTTCTAAATTTACCACATAGGGACATAGAAAACATAGGGTTTGTGGAAATTCTTATCTTTTCTCTCTTTTCTCTTCTTTTGTTCCTTGTTTCTTGTTTTTTGTCTCTTGTCTCTAAAAGTCAACACATAGGAATATAGAAAACATAGGGTTTGTGGAAATTCTTATCTATTCTCTTTGCTCTATTCCATCTTGTTTTTTGTCTCTTTTTTGTCTTGTTTCTTTTTTGTACTGTTTCCTTTAAAAGATTCTGAACTCTGAACTCTGAACTTTGAACTTTGAACTTTGAAACTTTGAAACTTTGAAACCTAAAACCTAAATCCTAAAAACTACGCTCTTAAATTTAGATCTTGCATTATTTTATTAAACTCTTCTGTAGTTGGTGTTAAATACACTTTGTCGTCTACAAATAATGTTGGGAATTTTACAACTCCTCCATATAATTCTTTTGTATGTTCTTTGGCTTCTGCATCTTTAGAAACGTCTTTATAGATATATTTTTCGTCAGTTGAATTCAAGAAATTTTTAAAGGCAACTGTATAAGCATGCCCTTGTTTTCCGTATAAAGTTATATTCATATTTATTCTTTTATGGTGCTTTCAAATTGCTTCACTTTTTCTTTTAATTGCGACAATAATTCGTCATTTACAATTTTACCTTCTTTAAAATTATCGTTAAAACTTGGTAATGAGTAAGAAATAATTTCTTTTGCACCCATAAAAGGGAATTTAGCAACTCCATCACTTAGTACAGATTGTCCTCCTCTAGCACCAGGTGAAGTAGCCATTAATAATAATGATTTGTTTCTAAAAACTTTACTTTCGAGTCTGGAACACCAATCAGAAATATTTTTAAATGCTGCTGCATAAGACCCATTATGTTCTGCAAGAGACAATATAAAACCATCATAATTATCTAATAATGAACTTAATTTCTTAGCGTCCTCTGGAAAACCATTTTTCTCTTCATCTTCGCTATAAATTGGCATTGTAAAATCTCTTAAATCGATAACATCAAAAGCAGTGTTTGTTAAATTTTCTGCGGCAAATGTTGCTAATTGTTTATTGATGGATGTTGAGCTTGTGCTTCCTGCAAAGGCTAATACTTTTTTCATAATTTATATTTTTATATTTTAACTAGTTCTCGATACAATTTTTCGAAAAAGAAAAATCACTCGAACTGACATTTGTGAACTTAAACTTTTTAATAGAGTCAACTTACAACAGTGATCAACTGAAAACTGAGACTGCCAACTGCCAACTGAACCACTACCAACTGATTTACTGAATACTCGTTGCAATTTCAGTTTCTCCTTTTACCATTTTTGCTACAGGACATTTCCCTGCAATTTCCAATAATTTTATTCTTTGGTCTTCTGTGATTTCATTTTCAACAGAAATTTCTTCTAGTAATGATTTTCTGATTCCTGATGAAGTTAGCTCCTCCTTTTGAGAAACAATTACTTTTATTTTACCAAGATTCCAGTCTTTTCTTTCTGCATACATTCTTAAAGTCATGGCTACACAACCTCCAATTGCTGTTAACAAATACTCTACAGGAGTTGGCCCTGTATCTCCTCCACCAGCTTTTATAGGTTCATCTAAAACCGCAAAATGATTTCTCATTTTTGCTTCTCCTAAATATTTTTTTTCTGATAAGATTACCTCAGAAGTTACGTTTTTAGCCATTTGTAATTTTCTTGTTTGTAATGTACGATGTGATTAATAAAACCATCGCCAATATTGCTCCCATTTGTTCTCCATCACCAATCATTATATGCGCAAAAAATGCCAATATAAATGCGAAGAAAAAACCTGCATACGCCCATTCTTTAATTGTTTTGTTTGCAATAAACCATAATGCAATTAAACCTAATAATTTAGCAATTGCATACGGATAAATAATATACGTTGGATACCCAAAATTAGCAAACATTGTGGCTACTGCTTCATGCATAAAAAAATACATTCCTGCTGAATAAAGCATTAATAACGTTAATAATCCTGTTGAGACGTAATAAATAATTTTTATAGTTTTCATGTTGGTTGAATTAGTTGATTGATTTAGTTGATTGATTTTAATACCAACACAAAGTTACAAAACATTTTTTTATTTACCAAGGAAAATAAATCCAGGGAAATATTTAAAATGAAATTGATTTGAGCACTAGAAGCTATTCATTTTGAGTATTTTTTAACTTTTGTTAAATTAGGGTTTTTTCCTATTGATAATTTCTTTTAAAAAACTAACTTAGCTAACTCTGAGAATGAAGGACTAATATCTAAACATCCTAATAAAGTTGTCGTTAATTTAAAAACACAGATTAAGCTATGAATTATACAGTAGACGAAAAATTTCTATTAAATGAAAGCGATGTCGAACAAAAGATAATTTGGCCTTTACTAACAAATAACCAACCTTTTGGACTTGGGTACAATGAGACACACATACAGACAAAATTAAGTCTCAGAAAAATTAAAATTGCAAAAAGACAAAAAACTAAATTATATTATCCAGATTATGTTTTATTAATTGAGGGACTACCTCTTATCGCAATCGAAATAAAAAAACCAAATGAAAACTTAATTGAAGCTTATCGTGAAGCACGTTTATATGCTTTAGAGATAAACGCTCTTTATCAAGAAACGATTAACCCCTGCAAATTAATTATTGCCTCTGATGGTTCTAAATTACTAGCAGGTTCTTGGGATAGTGCTGAACCAAAATATGATATACCTATTGCTGAATGGCTTTCTACAGATGAAAAATTTAGTTCCTTTATTGATAACTTTAGCTTTAAAAAAATATTTGCTACTTCACAAAATATTAGACAAACCTTAAGAACAAATGTTACATATAGAAAACCGATACATCTTTTAGGAGGGAAGCATATTCAAAACAGACAAATTAAAAATACTTTTGGAGAATCAATATCAATACAATATAGATATCTATTCAATCCAACTAATGAATTTGAGCGTACTGACATAGCTAAAAATGCTTATGTTAAAGTTCAAAAGCACATGTCTCATGTTAATCCAATTGATAAATTAATAAGAAACAAAATAAGACCTTCAATTCAAGAATCAACTGAAATTGCAAATAACATTGATCCTGATGAAATTATTAGAAAACTTAAAAAAGCTTCACAATATAATAATCAAGTATTATTATTAATAGGTAGTGTTGGCTCAGGTAAAACAACTTTCACTACATATCTGAAAGAAGTTGCATTAGATAAAACTTTACGTAATCGATTATTATGGGTAAGACTTGATTTGAATCAGGCTCCTGTAAATTCAACAGAAATTTATACTTGGCTTAAAACATCTATTTGTAATGAGTTAAAGAATACTATAAATGATTTTGATTCTGAAAAAATCGAATCGATTAAAAAAATTTTTTCAACAGAAATAAACACTTTTAATAAAGTAGCTTTAGAACTTTTCTCTGAAGATTCTGAAAGCTATAAAGAAAAACTATTTGATAAAATTCAAGAATTAAATTCTAATATTGATAAAAAAATCAACTCTTATATTGACTATTTTGTTCATAAACAAGGAAAAGAACTAATTATTGTCTTAGATAATTGTGATAAAAGAAATTTAGAAGAACAATTATTAATGTTTGATGTAGCTAATTGGCTAAAAGAGAATACAAAATCTATAGTTTTTTTACCTTTAAGAGAAACAACTTTCGACCATTTCAAAAATCAAAAACCTTTAGATACAGTAATAAAAGATTTAATTTTCAGAATAAATCCTCCTTCGTTAGAAAAGGTTATTTATAACAGAATCAAGTATGCTTCTCGAATTTCAGAAAGAAAAGAAAATAGCTACTACCTTGAAAATGGTATAAAAATATCATATCCATCAAAAGATGAGTTATCGTATATAAAAAGTATTTTAAAATCTTTATTTCAAAACAAATTTTTTAAAAAATTAATAGTTGGTATTGCTGGAAGAGACATTAGAAAAGGAATTGAAATATTTTTAGATTTTTGTAAAAGTGGTCATATAAACGATGGTTATATTTTACAAATGAAACAAGCTAATGGAGATTATTCTCTACCCAATCACATTATTAGTCGAGTATTTATCAGAGGTAATAGATTATATTATTCAGATTCAGACACTCAAATAAAAAACCTTTTTTACTCTGAACCAAGTGACAAATTACCAGATCCATTTATAAGGATCGCAATTCTAAATTGGCTAAAAGATAGAAATCGGATTAGAGGCGTAAGCGGAATAATAGGTTTCCATAAAGTTAGTAATCTTATAAAAGAACTAACAATTCTTGGGCATGCTTTGGACAGATTAAATAATGAATTAAAGATTTTGATTAAAAACTCACTAATAATTTCTGAATCTCAAAACATCAATAATTTAGAGTTAGACGAACTTATTTCTATAAACTCAACTGGATTAATCCACTTGGAATTATTAGATAATATTGATTATTTAAGTTCTTGTTCTGAGGATGTATGGTACAATAAAGAAATTACAGCCAATGCAATTGCAAATCGAATTTCTGGAAATTCAAATTACTCTCACTTCTCTCTTCAAACAAATTTAAATAATTCCAGTGATCTAATTTCTTATTTGAAATCTTATAGTGATGACTTTTATTCTGTTCAAGAATTACTTTTAAGTAAAGAAAACTATAAATTACCACTAGATTTTGCTAAAATTAATGGAAATATTAGTAAGTTTAAATCATCAATAGGGATTAGTGATTTTAAAGAAATTGAGCTTGATTCAATTATTAATGCTACTATTTTAAATATTCTAGATTATGGAATTTTTTGCGAACTTAATGAGCCTAATCAGATTGGATTAATTCAAACGAGAAATATTGAAAAAAACAATCTCGATATTGGAGATCCAATTTTAGTAAAAGTGGGTAAATTTCAAACTAAATATAATAAGTATGATTTAACGATTGTAGAATAAAAAAATTTTTAAAAACACATATTATAGATTGATGATCTTGAGTTCACTCAAAAAATCTTTTAGTTTTCCCTATTGGTTTTGTTTCTTTTGTAAGAGTGTTTTTTAACAATGTAACTAACATTACAAACCACCAAAAACCAGCAAACAAGTCTAGCCCAGATTGAAACGACATCCTTTTTGCTTTTCGCAAAAAGATATAGTGGAAAGCTGGAAATAGCTCCTAAAAAAATAAAACAACATACTGAAACAAGTTCAGTAAACCTTAGTTGTTCATTTTTATAGAATCGATTTGTTTTTGCAAACGTTGTATATCTTCCATTTTTTTTTGTTGGTTAGACAATAACTGAATGGAATCTAAAATTTGACGGTTTTGCTCTAAAACAGTTTTCTCTTTTTCGAAATATATGTTGGTGTTTTCGCTGGTTCTCCAAGCTTCATTTAATTGCATGTACAATTCCTCGTTCCAAGTACTTGGTTTTTTCGCATTAATCCAAACAACATCTCTGTATTCGCTATCTACCAAAGCCAAATCTGGAGTTGCAGAACCATCAAATTGCTGAGGATTGTCTTTGCTAATGGTAGACACTGTGCCTAGAAAAAACATCCTTTTTTTACCTGCAATATTCTTAATATAAGGTCGGAATTCCACTGGCGCATTTGAACTCCAATCGTATTCTTTTTTAGATTCCTTTACTTTTAAAGGCATTGCAGAAACGCCTGCATACCCTTGTTTTTTAGAGGCATGATCGTAAAAATAAAAATTATTTGAACCATCTGCAGGAATAAAAACGCTGTAACTTAAACTGGTTCGTTCATCGCCAATTGGTTCTAAACCAAACCAATGATACAAGCCAGAATAGGCACCAACTTTGGTGTCAGAAAAATCGAAATCGGTTACATAAGGTTGCTGATTTTGGTCTTTTGGAGCCAATGGAATTTTTACGGCACTTTTCATATTCCAAGGCAAAGGGTCTGAAAAACCTGCCAAAAACTTTAAACTTTCGGCTTGCAAACGACTTACTTTTTCGGATAAGGTATTTTGCTTGGTTAAGTAACTGTAATTTTTCATTTCGGCTGGAGAAATGTACGTTCCTTTTCCGATGGTAATTCGTTCTAAATAATCGTTAAAATTGTGTTCGCCATTTTCTACAACCATGACTCCACCAAAACTTGGATAAGGAAAAAAGAAACCTTTCCACTTTATGAGACTTACAACTTGCACCCAAGCACCTTTGTCGTTTTTCATATAATAAGTGTCACTTGGTTCGTAATTAAATAACATCCAAGGGTTTAAACGTTGCACAACTGCATTGTAGGTATTTCTGCTAAATCGTAAAGATTCGCCTATTGAAAAGGTTACAGGAATTCTATTTTCACTCGAAAAACGTGGAAAAGGTGTGGTACTTGATACAGAAAAAACCTCTTCTGTATTGTCTTTGATGCCTTGCCAATAATATTTTTCTGTTGGCTGAATTGCCATTGTCCATTGATTAGAATCATCGACTCTTACCAAATGTGGCAAAGAAACATCTTTGGTTTCGCCCACAGATTCGTTCGCCATCGAAAAGATGTTTCTTAAAGGCTGAATTCTTTCGTTTTGTGTTAGTGGTAATTCTACAATTTCGATTCTGTTTAAATCGTTAAACACATTGTAGGTTTGCATATACGTGTACATTTTTGAGTAAAAACCTACGTAATAAATTGCGCCAAAAAAGATGCCTAACAAAAATAAAATTCCAATTCTACTGCCTGTACTTGCTGTTTTTCTGAATCTTCTTAATCCAAAAAACAGGACTGTAAAACATAGCAAAATAATGAAAATAAATTTTCTGAAAAATAATAATGCTGGTTGATAATCGTCTCTTAAAAAGAAAATTAGTGCAAGAATTATTATGCTTGAAATGATGACATTTCTTTTTTGTTTTGTTCCTTTATTCCAATATGTTTTGATCATGCTAAAAGCCCATCTTAATCTTCCCAAAGGGAAGAAACTTGCAGCGTGAGCAACTGTGTTTTATATTAATTATTTTATTTTCTTTCAAATTCTCAAATAATTCTTCTCTTTTAAAAATTTGATTGAGACTGTAAACTGCTACTGAAAACTGGTTATTTCAAAAAACCTTTATCTTTCAATCGTTCTCTTGCGCTTTTCTCCTCTACTTTTGGCTTCTCAATTTCTTCTTGTGCTTTTTCGATAGCTACTGGTTCTTTTGCTTTTATATCTTCGATAAAATCTTTACCTTTTTCTAGTACATCTTGAAATTTATCTTCTAAAGATTCTGATTGTTCATCTATAATTGCTGAGGATTTAAAGATAAAACCTGCCAAATACGTTCCGATTAACGTTCCGAAAATCATAGAAGCAAATAAGGAAATGGTTGCTAAATCAATTGGAATTAAAAAACGCGTGATTACAATTCCGATTAAGAACAAAGCTGTGATAAACACCAATCGTAATAAAAATGATTGCTGATATACAAAGCCTTTGGTATCTGTTGCTTGCATTTGCAGCTCTTTGGAGTTCATCAGTTTGTTAAAAAACCTATAGACTTTGTTTCCTTGAGATTCTCTCCAAAAAATAACGGCTCCAAATAAAATGGATGCAATGAAAATGATGAGTTCTAGTGTCATAGTTTTTATATTGTAGTTGGTTTGATGTACTCTATAAAATTAGTCTATTTTTAGGAGAAATTGTTACGGTTTTACAAGATTAGTTTTAAAAAGTTAAGCAGAATGCTTTATATAAAATGGTATTCAACTTCAATAGATAAAGAATTATATGAATGAAAATACGTTAAAACTAAAGTCCATAACAAAATAAATAAATTGATAAAACTTAATTTTATCATTAACTTTTCAGAATTCTTTTTTTCAAACTTACTTGTATAAAAATAGTTAAAAAATCCAAGAATTGATATTAAAACTAAACCGTAAATACCAATCTTGATTTCTTCACTAAAAATCCATCGGCTTAAATTAGATAAGCTCTCTTCTTTATTTGATGTTATTTTACTCGAAGGTTTAGTAATTAGTGCAAAGCTTAAAAAAGAATAATAACAAAAGGTCAGAAACACTCCTAAATTAATTAATAATTGAAAAGATTTAATATGGTTTCTTTTTTTAATTAACCCATAAACAAAACTTAATACTAAGAAAATTAATAATAAAATTCCAGAATAAAAAGTGATTTTTATGAAAACGTTTATAACCAATTTAAAGTTTTATCAAAAAAACATCATTAAAAATTAAATTTTTACTTCTTAAAAACACTAGTAATACTCTTAAAAAAGCTACGAATTCCTAACTGAATTGCATTTACAAAGCCACTTTTTTCAGATTTCACATACTTTTCTCTATGTGTTTCTTTGTAATTATATGTTCCTAAAATTTTCGCAACTCTTTGTTTGTAAGTAGCTCCTTTTTCTTTATCTATTTGATAAATAAAATTAGCAAAACCATCAATTTCTGCCAAAACATTAGGTCCACCATTCCAAGATTTTCCTTCTTTACCATCTTTTTCTATTTGAAATAATAAAGCTCTAAATCGTTTTAAAGATTTTTTGTTTACATTCGGTTTTTCGTTCACAATTACACCTGTAACTTCTTGTCTTTGATGAGGTTTCATGATGCGTAACTTATCAGGATGCAATACAAAATTCTCATCCTCAACAATTTTTCTCGAATATTTTAAGATTGCTGGGATGTTTTTTAGCTGCTCTTTATCACCGGAAAAAGTAAGATCATCTACATAACGTGAGTAATTGAATCCGTATTTTTTAGCAATTCCATCCAACCGAAAATCCATAGTTTTACACAAAATATTGGTAATTGCTGGACTACAAGGTGAGCCTTGAGGTAAAAATCGATTTCCTAATTGCGCAAAATAATTTTCACCTAATAACGAAATATCTAAAATTTTGGGTTCTGAACAAATTAACGCAAAAATTACAGCCACTTGCTCTGAATAGCCCAATGATTTAAAAGCGCCTTTAATTCGATTATAGGTAATGGTTGGGAAAAAGTTTTTTAAATCTTGATTAATAACAACTGCCTTATTTACGTGAGGTGTTGCATTTGATAAAATAGATTTACCAATAACACAGCCATGTGCTTTTGGATGCGTTTCTAATTTATTTAATATTTCTTCTAAAACAAAATGTTGCGCTTTTTTTAATCTAGGCATTGGTGCAGAAATCAACCTGAAACCTCCTGATTTTTTAGCAACTTTAAAACGTTTGTAATGATTAAATTTGGAGTTTTTGCGCGAGAACGTAAGAAAACGAAGTTCACTTAATTCAATTTTCATTGCATCAGCCACCTCTTTTGCAGTTTGTAAAACAGGAAGATTTAATATCTTTAAACGATCTACATCAGTCTTTTTATCATTTAATTGATGCGAAAAACCTTCACCTAAATAAACAATATCTTGGTTCTGTTTTAAAGCCCATTTTTCGGCTTTTTCTTTTTTAAGTAAAGCTCTTTTTTCTTTGGTTTCTTTTTGTTTTTCTTTGGATAAACGTTTACGTACTTTGTGTTTATTGGCGATAAAAGCATCTATATCTTCTATACTTTTTTCTTTTTTTAGTAGTGAGTTTAATTCTGTAGAAAGCTCACCTTCTTCTTTAAAAAAAGTATTGACTTTGTTGAAACCGACATTTTCATCTGTCCAAAAACCCAAACGTCTCATTTCTGAAAGTATGTATTCTTGTCTAGACGATTCTTTAATTTTATCGTAAATTTCTTGTCTTCTCTCTGCTGAATTACTCATAAAACAAAAAAGGCAACAATAAGATGTATTTTTTTCCCTTCGTACTCTCTAATGACTGAATTGAACAACTCCAGTGAAATAGGTATACCATCACTATTTCACTTCGTAGAAGTTTAACCGGAAATGGTGATGGTATACCTATTTCACAAGTTAAGTTCGAGTCAGTGACGCGTTCGTTGTCTATTTACAAGATTGGCGATCCACCAATCAAAATGCAAGGTTTTTATCTTATTGTTACCAAGTTTTAAATATATTAATTAATTTTTATCAAAAGCCAATCTTGTTGCTAAAATATGCGCACAAGGTCCTTTTGTCATTTTATTTTTATAATAGTCACTACAAGTGCATTTTCCATCCACCATTTTTAAATCAGAATTAATACTAACACTTGAATTATATTGATTGTTAACCAAAGCAGAAACTTCTACTTTACCTCTTAACGAATTAGATTTTATATTTGAAACTGTGCCATTCTCCATCAATTTATAAGCTTCTTTATCAGTTTCACTAGAAAAACGTAAAGATTCTATATCAATCCCTTCTCTTTTTAATTCTCGAATTCTGTATACATTATTTTTTAAATCGTAAATTACTTTACCAGCTTGCGTAAATGTTACTAAAGATTGTTTTACAATTTGTACATCCAAATTTAAATTTTGGGCGATTTTAGTTGCTGTATTCAACCAATCTTTTCGCAATTCTAAATACACAGTTTGCATTGTATTTGCAGGTACTTTTGTTCTTGGCATCAACAAATCTAATTGCGTTGATTGTGCCCAATCATTGGCTGTCCAACCAGATAAACCCAACGTAAAATACATTTCGTTGGTTAAATGTGCTATGTAAAAGGATGGCATTCCTGAACCTAATAAATGTACTGTAAACTTATTGGTTATTGGCAATAAACGTTCTAATAAAGCTATTCTTCTTCTTCCCCAAACTCTAATTTCTTGTGATGAATTTCCTTGATAAATAGACTGTAAACATTCCACTTCTATATTCCAAGGTTCAAAAACAGCAATAATTGGTTTGCCTGGTTTCAAAATATATTTAATGGCTCTTGGACCTGTTTTTTCTTTATTTCGTTTTAAAACAGATATAAAATTTGCAATATCAATAGGATGTAAATCAAAAGCAACTTTATCGCTCGTCATTGCTGTAGAAACTTGTAAAAAACCACGAACCCAACTATCAGGTAAATCGATTTTTACTTCTCTGTAAGTTTCTTCTCCTGTTGTTTTTACATCAAAACCTTTGGGATCTATTTTAAATTCGGTGTTTTTATACGTTCTTATTTTTTGAAATTCATTGTATAATTTCTTCGAATAATCAATATTTGTAGTGCCGCATTTAAATTCATTAACCTGATTAAAAACCTCATAACCACAAGATAATTTTCCGTAAACGGATTCATCTTTGCTAAAACATTCAAAGAAAACTTGATCTGGATGTACTGTAATTACTGGATCTAACACCAACCAAGCTGCATAATCTCTCTTATATAAATATTGAAAATATGCTCTTTGTGCCTTGTAATAAGGAGCTGTTATTTTTCCTCTTTCAGAACGTACCTTATTTAATTTACTTTGTAATCTGGCAATTTCATTTTTTAGTGTAGATGCTTCTGCTGTAGCTTCTGCAACCCAAACATCTTCTTGACTTTTTAACCATGTTAAATATTCTGTATTGTCTTTTGGTTGAAAATTAAAATCGGCAGTAACCACATGATGTAAGGCAGAAATAGCTTCTCTGAATGGAATTTTCTTATCTAAATTACCCACAAAATAAGTCGGTTCACGCAAAATATCTGGCGCAAAATTTACACTAGTTGCAGATGCACTATTATCTACACTACTTTTACCATTATATTTAAAGTTAAACTTCATTGGCTATTTCTTTAATGGATAATGGAATTTCTAATGCTGGGAAATGTGTTGCAATGGCTATTAAAATATCAATATTTTTACTTCTATCAATTTTGATTTTGGTGTCTAAAATTGAATTTATAATACCAATAGTCATTTTAGCTACTTCTTCATTTTTTATAGCTTCTTGTTCTAAAAAGCCATATACCCTAGTTTTTGTAGCTCTATTTGTGTTGATGTTAAACAAACTTGTTCTAAAATAATCTTCTAATTCTAAAATTACTTTAGGATTATCTTTTGCATACACATTCAAATAATTCGTTACAAAAAATTGCATTTCTTTGGTAGGATGTTCTTGTAATTTTTCTAATAAATACAAACCTTTTTCATTTGAAAAATGCTTCGTAATCATTTTCATACCAAATGCTTGCACAACTGTTTTCACATTATCACAAACGTATAAAAGTAAATCTGGAGTCCAATTTTCTGGTCGAATTTTTTCATCAAAATAAACAATTGCCCAATCTATAACATCTTGCCATTCTGCATTAAAAATAACCAATGCATCTTCTAATTCGTAGTTGATTTTCGTGCTATTTTTTTCAAAAAATTGTTTTACTTTTTCGCGAATTGAAAACACAGCACTATCAACTAATCTCACCAATTTAGGAATTGGAATTGTAGATAATTGTATTCTTTTTTCAAACAACGGAGTTCCTAAATTCTGCGCGAATTCATATTTAGATAACACAAAACTAAAAATTTGTTCTCCTGATAAAGTGGTTAAACTATCTTTAAAATAAGATGTTAAAATTTGATAACTATTTTCGTGCAAACCTTCATAGGATTCAGCTTCCGTTAATACAATCAACAATGTATTTAATAAACTTTGTTTGAATTTGGAATCTAACTTTACCAATCTTTCAATAGTTGGTTGAATGGCTTCACGAACTTCCTTGTATTCAGAAAAGCAGAAACTCACAATTTCTTGTTGATAATCTAACAAAAATTTGTCTGGAAAATGTGCTAAGATTTCAATTCCTGCTTTTCGCAACAACTCATCATCAGCATTTATATAATCTTCAAAAGTATCTTTAAATAATTTATAAGCTGGTGTTGTGTTGTGTTTTGCTAAATTAATTGCAAATAATTTATTGGTAACCAACTTAGAATTTGATAATTCTGTAATTTTAGCTGCAGGTACTCTATTGAATAATTTTCCAAATTCAGTATTGCCAATTAAATTAGTAATTGCTAACAGAAATTCTCTTGTAAAATTTGTATTATCAGCAAATAAAGAAGTTAATTTTTCAATTTCAATTTTATGATTGTAAACAACTTTCTCTTTATATAATTGACTTAAAAATGCAATTACTTCAACTTGATTTGTAAATAATAAGCTAATAATAAAGTCTTCATTTTCAAAATAATTCGCCTCATATTTTTTCAACCAATAAAAACCTAATTCTAAAGCTTTCTCATTTCCTGAATTTAAAAGTCCGATTATAATTTGTTCCTCTGGTTGCGAATCTGCGAATCTCGTTTTTAGAATATCAACAATTAATTGAATTACTTTTGGGTGATAATGATTGACTAATTTCGAAATAATTTCGTTCGATAAATCATTTAAAAAATGTGGATTTTCATCAATAATTTTTAAAGCAAAATCTACAGCCACATCACTTTTAGAGTTTGCTAAAATTTCTAAAACTTCCTGTGGTTTTTGATTCCAAATATCGGATAAAAAATCCTCTCTTTGATGAACCTCAGCATTATTTACAACATAATACCATTTATCTTTTTGCTGTATAAAACGTGTTGATGCTCCATATAAAACATACATTAATGCAGGGTAATTTGCATATTTTGGAAAGCATCTTTGCTCATTATTATAGGTCTGTGCTTCCCAATCGTAATCATAATTATACAGAATTTCTTCTTTTACATCATCTTCTTTATCATTTAACGAAATCAATAATTGAGTTGCATATTTGATATAGATTTCAGTATCATTTTTACTTAAATCGTACATTTTTTTATAAATAGTATGATTAAAATACGATTTGGTTTTACTTGAAAATGCTATAGAAGGATTTGGTTTCTTCTGTTCTTCTTGCACAGAAACCCACTTTCCCTTATCGTTATAAAAATAATCGGCAGTATAACCTGATTTATTTAATGCAAATCTTTTGGAAAGTAAAGAGAAAAATTGAACATCATTTGTTATTTGAGCGGTTCTAAAAATATATCTAATCGATTTAAAAGTATTTGCCTTAAAAGGAAGTTTCTCAATCAACTTGTAAATTTCAATTCTTAAATCTTCATCCTCGAAAGCAAAGAGATAGGCGTAATATAATAATGATGCATTTTTTGCATCTGCATTTAAAAATTCGATTGGTAATGAATAAACTGTGTCTTTTGAAATAAAATTAGTAACTTCATTTTGAATCACTTTTTTATCTAAAGCGTCACCAAATTGCAGAACATAAGCACAAGCTGCTCTGCCTCCTATTGTGCTAAATTTTGCAGTTTTAAAAACTTCTAAAATTTTATTTTTATAAGTAATATTTTTAAACGAGGCTAAAACTGTAATCGCATTATATTGCTCAAATTGATCTTTAGAATCTATAAATTCTGAGATTAAACTTATAGCTGAAATCATCCTTAGATTTCCTGCTCGCAAAATAATTCTTGAAACTTTCCAATTTCGAGTATAGCTATTTTTTACAGCCTGCTCTAAATACTTAAGAATGGTTTTTTCTCTAATTGTATTTACAGTCGGTTTTGTAATTTCTGCTATATTTTCTGTCTGTAAATTTGCTGAGTAGCCTTTTTTTTCTTTGCTCTCAATTAGCGTATTAAAAATTTTTAAAGCCTCTTCGTAAGCAACAGGAAAAACTGTTTTTGTGCCTTCTCGCAAGTTGGCACCTCGTCTTCCATATCTAAAATTTACAACAAATAAATCTTGATTTTCGCAAATATCAACTTCGTAAACTTTGTCTGATTTACCTTCTGAAAAATAAAGTGTTTTTTGTTTGACTAATTTCAATCTGCTGATTTTTGTTTTTAAAAATATGGAATGTTATTTACAATTCAGTAATTTTTTCTAAAAATTATTTTTAATCGTCTCAATTACCCAATCTTTTTTAGTTTCCTGCCACGTTTTAAAATTCTTATAAAAGTCTTCTTTATCATACCAATACCAAAATAAAACGTCTTTTGGAGCGATGTTTATCAGCAACTTCCATAGTAAATCTTGATGGTTTGCTCTTAATGATGAATGTGGTTTGTGTAGCGAAAAATAAAATTCTTGATCTACAATATCACTGATTTTAGTATCATTATTGGTTTGTTTTTTCTCCAAATAACGTTCTACACTCATTACTTTTTTCCGAGTTTCTAAATCGATTTTATTCAGATAACTTTTAAACAGCATTTTATCCTTTAAGATATCATTTACAGGATGTTGTGTTTCTTTTAAAGCTTCACCAAAAATAAAACTCTTAATACGTTCGTATCTTTTTGAACCAACTTCTTTAGCCAAATCGCACTCAACAATTAAATGATCTCTTAATTGTGTAACCAATTGAGGCTGCATTATATGAAACATTAAAACATCATAAGTAGTGTCATTTATAGCTTCTTTATACGCTTCTTTTTTCTCAAAAATTAAGATTGGTGTAATAAAATTTCTTAACAAGTAAACACCTCCAAAAGCTTCTGTAAAAAAGGAATCTGTTGTAAAAACAATCGGCTCTAAATTGAGCTCTCTTTGTCTTAAATCTCCATATTTTTTTGCTGATGTTAACAATTGTTGATGCAAATTTTCATCGATAAAATTAGTGTCTTTGTTAAAGGCTTCTATCAATTGTAGTTGCTCCTCTTTTGCTTTATCTAAATCGTCTATCAAACGAAAACTGATGTTTACATCTTGGTATTTTAAAATATCTAAAGGTTCGTAAAAAGCATCTATTCCTTGATCAAAATCTACACAAATAGCAGAATCTCGTGTAATATTCTGAATTTTCTGTTGGTGGGTTTTGAATACTAATTTCATTAACTCTAAATCAAAAGAATGAAATGGATTGCAAATTGGCAATCCTTTTTGAAGTGGAGAAATTAGTATTGCATGCGGATTTGCTTCACCATTATTCAAGTAAAATACCTGGTTTTTTTCTTCGGCAATTTCTGGACTCCAACCAATTCCGTCAATAGAAAATGAGATTAATTTGGTTTCTGTAAAACCTAATTTTACCAAACATTTGTTATAACGTTCTACTAATTTACCACTAATGGGAATTAGTTCGCTTCTGTATAGATTTGCTTGTTTTAGTTTATTCATTGTTTTTTTTACACGGAGTTTCACAGAGGAATCTCAGAGATTCGCAGATTTTTTTAAATTATTTCTCTTTCTTTATGATATTCATTTTTTATATTCTTATGAAAAAGAGTTTTCTTTCGAACTAAAAAGATTTAAAGTAATTTCTCTGTGAATTTCCTTTTTAAATTTTGTGGAACTCTGTGTCATAACTTTTAAAACCAATCGTTTTTCAGACCCGACAGGTTTTAAAAACCTTTCAGGTCTTAGCGTTCTTTTTAACCTATTAGATTATTTATCTGTAAATATTGCAACAGCATGATTGTTCTTGCATCTATAATTTCTTCGGTTTCAATCATTTTTAGAGCATCAACAAAAAGAATTTCTAAAACTTCTATTTCTTCATTTTCTTCTTGAAGTCCTCCACCATTTTCTGTTTTATCTTCGTCTTTATATTCTCCAACAAAAAGATGTACTCTTTCTTTAACAATTCCTGGTGATAAAAATGTTGTAGTTACCCTTTTTACTTCGGATATTTTATAACCAACCTCTTCTTCAGTTTCTCTAATTACACATGTTTCTGCAGTTTCATTTTCATCCATAGCTCCACCAACAACTTCGATTGAAAATCCGTTATCAACTCCAGCCACATAAACTGGCATTCTAAATTGTTTTGATAATATTACTTTTTTTGATGTTGGATTGTATAATAAAATAGCAACTCCATCAGCTTTTCCATACACTTCATGTGTTAAGTTTGCTGATTTTCCATTTTTGAAGGTAAAATTAAAATTTACATGTTCTAGTTTTCCCCAAAAATTGGAGATTACTTTTGATGTTATATTGGTTATTTTATTTTTAATTTCCATCTTCAAAATTTCTTCTCGCTTCTAAATCGATATTCAATTGATTCACTCTTGCATCCACTTTTCGTTTAAAATCTGTATCTGCAATTGTGGCTACATTATCTAAATAACGAACTACTTCTTGTCTTCTAATTTCTGAGAAATCTAAACCTTTCATATTTGCTTTCATCAACTCTTGTAACATGTTGAACTTGGTTTGATAATCCTTTTTGAAATAAATTTCAGGATTCTCAAACCAATCTTTTTCTAAATCAAAATCTGTTAATCGCAATGAAATTGCAGATTGAATATTTCTAACATCTCTTGATGAAAAGAATGGAAATATCTTCTGAATCTCTTTGTATAAACTCGCAAAAAATAAATGTTCGCTTGTTTTATGCTTTTGAGTTGCTATATCATACGCTTGTAAAACTCTTTCTTCACTTGGTTTTTCAACTGATTTTAAGATTTCTCCCATACTTTTTGTTAAACCTTGGTCTTTCAAGAAATCGTAATGCTGTGGATTTTGCATATTCACAAAATCGGGAATTGACTTCTCAAATTTTTTCCACCAAATATAATCTTGATCTAAAAAATCATGTTCAGTTCTTGCGCCATCAATTTTAAATCGACCTTGAATTCTAGAAAGCACAGCTTTGTCTAACATTTCAGGTAAGTTTGTAAATAAACCCACAGAAGAATTTCCGTAATTTACAGCATATGCACCTTCCGTATATCGTAAGAAAACACCAATTACTTCTTTTACTCCTGCAGAAACTCCTTGCGCAGTTCTTTCTTGCAAATTATTTTCTGCATCATCAATAGGCGCAAAAATAATTTTGGTTGAGTCTTGCATTGGCTTCATCCATTCCACCATTTTTTCTGCAGAACCTCCTTGAAAAGTAGAAATTAACGTATCTGGCATTGGATGAAATAAAAACGGAATCTCTAAATTGTCACAATGTTCCTTTAAACGAGTTGCAATGGCTGCAATTAGCATACTTTTTCCTGTTCCTGGAATTCCATATCCCATAAAAACAGGCATAAAACCTCCTAATTCTTGAAACGGATTTTTCTGTGTTTCAAAATCGTAACTCAACATTCTTTCTGTTAATCTGCGTGCAAAATGTTTGGCATCTTTATTCCCAACAATTTGCTCGAATTGAATTTTATTAAATTCAACACTTTTTGCAGTTCCTTGAAAAACATTCTCCCAACCAGCAACTGCAAAATCAGAATTTTCTAATTTATAAGTTCTATCAACAATCGTTTCTGTATATTCTAAACTGCTTTTACGTAGTTGAATTTCATCAATTAAAGCCTCAAAATACACCACTGTAAAATCAACAACATCTTTATCTGTTTTTATAATTTCTGGATGTCCTAAATATTTATCAAAATAAAATAAGGCACAGGCAATTCCTTTTAAAGGCGATAAAAATGAGACTTCTGGAATACCTGCAAACTTTTGTTTCATTACAGATAAATCATCTGAAGCAAAAGGTTTTAAATCGTGTAATATTTTATAAGAAATTGCAAATAATTGAAATGCAGTTGCTGTTTGTAATTTACTTTCAAACTCTCTTTTACCTGATGAATTTAAAGCAGATTTTCTTTCATTTAAAGATGACAAACCTGAAGCATCATAATAAGAATCTTTGATCCAAATTCCTAAAGCGATTCCTTCTTGAACTGCAAATAAGGTTTGATTTAAATGTACAGGAATTGCAATAGAATCTGGTAGTAAGCGTTTTTTTAACCCTAAAATTGTTTTTGAAATTGATGTAATTTCTACATTACCTCCATTATTTGCTTTGGATAAATACAATAAAATAGATTCATCTTTAGCATCTTTTTCTCTACTTTTTGCTTTATTACTTTGTTCCCACTGAACGGATTTTAAATATCCTGTTGCTTCATCTCGAAGCATATCTAGTTCATTCTGTTTTATTGGAAATGTGGAATTGTGATTCATTGTTCAGTCTTCAGTCAGCAGTCTTCAGTTGGCAGTTTGCACGGCTTTTCTTATGCTACTTATTAATTTCTATTTTTTATTCTTTAATTTTATTTATTTTATCCACAAACTTACTGACTGAATACTGCCTTCTGAAGACTATATTCTAAAATCATCTAAACTTGTCAGGATTATTCATCATATAATTTAACAGTTTCCCAACTTCTTCACTTTTACTTTGTGAATCTAATTTCTTTTCTTCTGAAATATATTCGCAAGCAACAGCAAAATCTAACCATAATTGGGTTTCTGAATTTTCACTATCAGCATCCGATATTTTACTCTTAAAATGTTTTTCATATTGACGTTTTCTATACCCTTCAGATATGTTTGAACAAACAGATCTACTTGATCGAACTATTTGAGAGGTTAAACTAAACATTTCTGATTTTGGAAAAGTTCTTGTCAAATGAAAAACCTCCATAGCCAAACTAAAACCTTTTTGATATGCTAATAGTGATTTAAAACTCATCTTTTTTAGTTTTAACTAACTCAATATCTTATTTAAATAATATTACTTTTTTCACAAACTTGCTGACTGAATACTGCCTACTGATGACTGATGACTATTTATACTTTATCTCACTCATTAAAATAGGTTCTTTTGCTAATTTATCTAAAGCTCTAGGAACTTGATTGTACAAAAGCTGAATAATTCTATGAGGTGCAAAAACATATTTTTGCTTTAAAACATCACTCCATTTTTGCATGGTTTGTTTGTTGAAAAAGCTACCTTCTGTAAATGTTTCTCCTGCAAAAACTTCGTCAATACTCATTGAAACTGCATACGATTCTAATGGAATTGTTTTGCTAGCAATTCCGCTTAAAATAGCATGTGTAATTTCGTTTTCATCTTTTGCAAATACATTGTGTAAAGGTCCTAAATCGATTCTCTTAAAATGTTTTGGAGTTAAATCTGGTAATTTTCGGTCAATATTATAGGCCATTGTATCTAAAGCCATTTCTCTATCTGCACTTTCTTTTAACGTTTGATAAATTTTCTCCTTATCATTAATGGCATTATTTTTATGATAATCAAAATACATAAAACAGATAAAAGGTCTGTTGTGACTTACATCGTAAAAACTCCAACTGGTAACATAATCGTAATTTACGTCTTTTGGCGCTTCTAAAATTTTACCTTGTACAAATCGATTAAAAATATATTTTTTATCTACGGATGTATAATAAATTATGGAGGATGCTTTGAATAATTCCGACTTTTTGATTGATTCTTTTTTTCGTAAAAGTGTGTCTAAAAATTGTTCTTTTAAAGCCTCTACATCAACCAACTTATCTAAATGCTGTTTTCTTAATTCCAAATCGTTATACAAAAATCGGAACTCCAAATAATTTGGAAAACCAGAATCTGTTAAATCAACTTTCATATTATCTTCCTCATCATACATATACTTAATACGCATTGCTTCGATTGAATACAACAGTAAATCTGAATATTGTTTGAAAAAAATTAACTCTTGTTGTGTGCACAACTTTTCTTGTTGCATACTCACAATAATTTCCTTCAAAGCAAAATCTACCATTTTATGGTAAAAAATGTATTGCTCTTTCGAGTTTAAAACAGCTGAATCTAGAGGTGTTGTAATCATACTTAATACTTCAAAATATCGTTTAATGTTTTTTTGATGATTTCAATATCTTTCAATGGGATTTTACCAAGTTTTTTATCGAATCTAGTTTTTGAAACAGAACGAACGTGAAAAGTTAACACTTCTGAAATCTTATCAAGTCCGTTTATTTCATTTGGATTTATGATTAAATTACCCTTATAATTTTTGATGCTCGTTGTTAGTGGACAAACAATTACAACTTCTAAATATTTATTGAGCATGTTGCCACTTATAATTACAGCAGGTCTTCTTCCATTTTGCTCACTACCTTTTGTAGGATTTAGATACAATTCCCAAATTTCTCCTTGCTTCATTAATTAGTTTCTGTATCATTGATAGCAGTAAAATATTCTTGCATCCCTTCTTCTGCAACCTTTAAAATATCTTCATCTGAAGCAGCTTGCTTGTAAGACTTTATATAACTCGCTTTTTCTATTTGCTCTAAATATAATTCTAAGGCATTTTCGATTAACCTATTTTTAGGAAGTTTTAATTCTTTTGCTAAAGCTGATAATTTATCTAATAAACTATCAGGTAAAGAAGATGTAAATGTTGCCATTGTAAAATAATTTTATGCTAATATAATAAATAATTATATTTTATATTTATGTTTTGTAAATATAATATTTAAATAATAATTATAATTTTAAAAATTCAATACATTTTCAAAAATGCTGTTGCGTTAAGGATTGAAATGGCATCCTTTTTATGCTTTAATCGATTCAATATCTTTTATTAAAATATAAAACGTCTGAATTACTAACAGATGCTGAAATAAATTCAGCATGAAAAGATATAATGGAAAGCTTGACCCTATTTTTGTTTTTCAAAAAATAGGGGAACGCCCTTATTAGTATGCAGTCATCAGTTTTCAGTAGGCAGTCAGAAACTAACTGATTACTGCTGACTGAAAACTGCCTACTGATTTACTGCTTACTGATTTAAGAAAGCATATCATCATTAGAAATATCCTTTTTTGGAGTTTCTAGAGTTTTATCAGCGTCTAAATTTGGTGTTTCCTTATCAGCCTTGTAATAATCCTCAAAAATCTCTTTCATGTCAATTCCATATCTGTCTGCAAAGTTTTTTTGTATGTCAGAATCTTTTTCTCTAATTTCCTGTAAAGCCTCTGCATACGTGCTATAAACACCTTTCATCACTTTTTCGTGAACAGGAATATTGTCCATCATTTCTTGACGAGCTCTGGCACTTGCAGAGTGCATAGATGCCAAAGTTGCACCAATATGCTCATCGGTTTTTACGCCTAAATGCTCTAAAATAGCCGCAAATTCTTGGTCTGTTCTTGCTTTTAAAGCCACTACATAACCATCATAATATTTTAAACGCTCTTCTGTATCCGACTTTAATTTAGCTCTATGAGTTTGTAAATTAGAACGTAAAGAAGTTAATACTTTAATGGTTAAATTATGCTTGTGTACAAAACTATCTTTACTTGCAGCCAAAGTTGTGTAGGCATTTTTTAAACCTTCTAACTCTTCAACTTTTTGCTCAATGGTGGTTACTTTGCCAATTGCCTCTGAATATGCTGTGGATTGTTTGTCTGCAATTTCATCTAATTCTTGGCGAGATTGTTTTAACAACGTATATTGCTCCTCTAATTGATCTTCTGTTTCTTTTTTCTTTTCTAATGCTTTTGTATGATTTTTAGAGGCCTCTACAATCGCCATTTTTAACTTTTCTTCTACTTCTTTAATCTCAACTTCTCTATTTTTTAAACGATTTACAGCAGCTTGAGATTTATAAGAAAGCTCTCCTAAAAGTGTTTGTACATCTGCGCTTTCTATACGTTGCTGAAATAAGGCTTTTGCTTTATTGTCTGCTCCAGATCGTGTTTTTTCTGCTTCCGCAAATTCTTGCTCTTCTTTTTTTATTTTCGATTTTCTTCCCCACAAATTATTCCACCAAGTATCTGGTTTGTTTTGTGCATCCTCTAATTCTATTCTAGCTCTTTCTAATTCTTTCTGTGCATCATCAATTACTTTTTGTTCAGATGGGTTTAATGCCGAAAATTTTTCGAACATAATACCAACTTCATCTTGATAATCTGTTAAATCCTTAATGGCATCTAAAAGTGTTGTTCTATCTTTTTCTGCCATGTGTACAACATCATCTAAAGTTGCATTTAATATTTTTTGGCGTTTTTGAGGGTCTTCTTCTTGTGCTAATTTAGATTTCATAGAATCTACAGCTTTGCCCCAATTTACTTCTACTTTTTCGGTTTTTTGGTTAGAATTAGTTTCTAACAAATCAAAATCATCAGACATATTTTTTTAGTTTTTAAGGTTGAACAATTTTTAAACAAGCAATTTCGTTCTTTTTTTTTAGGATAAGAAATATAAATCTAAATATATGTAGCCTAAATTATGTTTTTGTTACATATTTTTATAAAATCTTTAAACTATTCCTTTATTTAAGGATGTTAAAAAACCGAACTTCTTATTGTTTTTAAATATATTTGACATAAATTATTCAAACATTATTAAATGAAGAAAATATTTCCATTTTTAATACTTTTTATAACATTAAATTCATTTTCTCAAAAAGAAGCTAATTTTTGGTTTTTTGGTGAAAACGCAGGTTTAAATTTCACCACAAATCCACCTAGTACTTTAAATGGTGGTCTTTCTACTGATGAAGGTTCTGCTTCTATTTCTAACGCTAATGGTGTTTTGCAATTTTATACTGATGGCTCTACTGTTTTTGATAGAAACGATGGAATTATGACCAATGGAACAGGACTTTTAGGAAATTCATCAAGTGCACAATCTGCCATTATTGTTCCAAAACCTTTAAATAATAATATTTACTATATTTTTACAGTTGGTAATCAACAGCAAACTGACAATCAAGGTAATGGTGTTGCTTTTTCTGAAGTAGATATGAGCCTTAATGGAGGTTTAGGAGCGGTTACAGTTAAAAACACACCATTAGTTTCTTCTGGTTTAGCAAGAGAAAAAATTACGGCTGTTAGAGGAACCGATTGTAATACTTTTTGGGTAATTACTTCTGATAGAAATAATTTTTACGCATATCTTATTGATGAAAATGGTGTAAATAATGGTATCAACAATGGCACTATAGAAAGTCCGAAAATATCAAATCACAATAATAATTTAGATAATTTAAGAGGTTATTTAAAAATATCGCCAGATGGTAGAACTCTTGTTAATGCAAGTGCTAGTTCTGGGTCTTATATTTTTGATTTTAACGCTCAAAATGGTCAAATTACAAACGGAAATATAATATTATTATCTGGAAATGGTTATGGTGTAGAGTTTTCAAGAAATAGCCAAAAATTATATATTTCTACAGGTGTACATAGCCAACTTGATTTTAATGGAAATAGAAATACTGCTCAAAATGTAAGTATAACACAATATAGTTTAATCTCTAGAGATATAAATGACATTAACAATTCCAGAGTTGATATATTTAACACATTTGAGTCTGGTTTAAGAGGTTATAGAGGTGCATTACAACTTGCTGCAAACGGAAAAATTTATTATGCTAGAAGTCGTGAAAATTATCTAGGCGTCATTAATTCGCCCGAAAGTGATTTTACGAATACTACTGCCAATGAAGTTGAGTTTGAAGAAGAAGGATTATTTTTAAATAATAGAATTTCAACAGAAGGTTTACCTCCTTTTATTCAATCTTTCTTTTTAGAAATTGAAATAACAGATGCTGTAACCAATGAATCTTTAAATAATGAAGATTTAGCATTTTGTGTGGGTGATACTAAAACAATCCTTTCTCAAGAAGTTGAAGGTATTAATAAAACATATAGTTGGACTTTTGACAATGGTTCAGGTCCCTCAGAAATTTCTACGGATCCCAATTTAACATTAACCAATTTACAAAAATTAGCAAACACAGGAAACTATACTTTAAGAATTACTTTAGAAGATACCTGTGGGAATAATATTGAGTATAATGGAACTTTTAATATAGAAGTTTTTGATGCTGCAGTTGCTACAAAACCTACTAATATTGTTTTTTGCGATACAGATAGAGATGGTTTTAATTCTTTTGATTTAGAAACTCTTCAAAATAATGAAATTTTGAATGGTTTAGATCCTGATACTTTTGAAGTACTTTATTTTACTTCTGAAGCAAATGCTTTATCTAATTCAAATGCTTTACCAAAAGCATATACAAATCCTACAGCTTTTAGTTCTGAGACAATCTATGCCAGAGTACAAAATAAAAAAGCTGTAAACGCGTGTTTTGAAATTACAAATTTTACTTTAGCTGTTACAGATTTGCCCATTCCTATACAACCTGAACCTTATAGAATTTGTGACGATTTAGAAAGTGGTTCAGATACTGATAGTGTTATAAATACATTTCTTCTTAACACAAAAAACAGCGAAATCTTTGGAACTTTAGACAATACACAATATAATATTACCTATCACACAACTGCAACAGGAGCTGATACAAATGATATAGCAACCTTAATTGATAAAGATGTAAATTATACAGTTACAAACTCACAAACAGTTTATATTAGAGTAGAAAACAAGGACAATACTGATTGTTATGATGCAAATATAAGTTTAGAACTTATTGTTGATCCTTTGCCAATAACTACCCCAGAAGTAGATTTATTACAATGTGATGACGATTTGGATAGAATATCGACTGTAAATCTTACAGAAGCAGAAATTTCTATTTCTACAAATGCTGCTAACGAAACCTTTCAATATTTTGAAACAGAAGCTGCTGCAATTGCAGGAACACCTCTGGTTGCTG
>Ga0115565_10000883_pt1 | contig 25836 bp, 23 predicted proteins | sample COGITO_mtgs_1105_FD_87199 | JGI IMG/M metagenome (GOLD analysis project Ga0115565, IMG submission 87199) | Pelagic marine microbial communities from North Sea - COGITO_mtgs_110530 | ecosystem: Environmental > Aquatic > Marine > Epipelagic | place: Germany:Helgoland, sampling site Kabeltonne... | reverse complement strand
CTTTAAAGAAGCAGGAGACAAAGCTTTTAGGGGCAATCAGGTATACGAATGGTTGTGGCAAAGAGGAGCGCATTCCTTTGAGGTAATGACCAACCTTACAAAGGAAACACGAGCCATGTTGCATGCCAACTTTGTTATCAACCATATTAAGGTAGATTTAATGCAGCGTAGTGCAGATGGTACCATTAAAAATGCTGTTAGGTTGCATGATGATTTGATAGTAGAGTCTGTGCTTATACCAACGAAAACTAGAACTACGGCATGCGTTTCTAGCCAAGTTGGCTGTAGCTTAGATTGCAAGTTTTGCGCTACTTCTAGGTTAAAGCGTATGCGTAATCTAAACCCCGATGAAATTTATGATCAGGTGGTAGCTATAGATAATGAAAGTAGGTTGTATTTTGATAAACCACTGAGTAATATAGTTTTTATGGGTATGGGCGAGCCATTAATGAACTACAACAATGTTATAAAAGCTATAGATAAAATAACTTCAAAGGAGGGGCTAGGGATGTCTCCACGGCGCATTACTGTATCTACTTCAGGTGTGCCAAAACTTATAAAGCGTATGGCAGATGACGCTGTACGGTTCAGATTAGCCGTTTCATTACATTCTGCTATAGATGAAATACGCACTTCTATAATGCCTTTCAATGCGAATTTTACTTTAAGTGATTTACGTGAATCTCTAATATATTGGTACGAGAAGACTAACAGTAGAATTACTTATGAATATGTAATTTGGGAAGGGATTAATGATACGCAAAAAGATGTAGACGCACTAATTGCTTTCTGCAAATTTGCACCCTCAAAAGTGAATTTGATAGAGTACAACCCTATAGATGATGGTGTTTTTCAACAAGCTAATGAAGGAGCTATTGAGATGTATGTTAAAACATTAGAAAAAAATAACATCACCGTAACCGTTAGGCGTTCTCGCGGAAAGGATATTGATGCAGCATGTGGGCAATTAGCAAATAAGAGTTAGTAAATCAGTAAGTAAAATTACAATTCTTATGAGGCTACCATCTGTATTTAAAAAAATCAATTATAAGCGAAATTAGTTGCCAGCTTTGCATGTCTTATTCAATTCAGTTAAAAGTATAGCGTACAAACTATAATATTTACTTATGCTTATTACTAGTCTTATTAACTAATTACTTCCTTAGTTTTCGCTAATTTTGTAACAAAGGCAAACGCTTGAAAATAGTAGCAAAAATTAAGGAACCCGTAGCGAAAGAAATGGAGCTTTTTGAAGCAAAATTTCGAGATTCTATGGTTTCTAAGGTCGCTTTATTAAACCGAATCACTTACTATATAGTAAATAGAAAGGGGAAGCAAATGCGGCCAATGTTTGTTTTCTTAGCTGCGAAATTATTGAATAAGGGTGTTGTAAATGAACGTACTTATAGAGGTGCAGCAGTGATTGAGTTAATTCATACGGCAACACTTGTACATGATGATGTTGTAGATGAGAGTAACAAAAGAAGAGGTTTTTTCTCCATTAATGCCCTCTGGAAAAATAAAATAGCTGTATTAGTAGGCGATTTTTTATTATCTAAAGGACTATTACTTTCTATTGATAATGGCGATTTTGATTTGCTCAGAATAATTTCCGTAGCGGTACGTGAAATGAGTGAGGGTGAGCTTTTGCAAATAGAGAAGGCTAGCAGGTTAGATATTACAGAGGCGGTTTATTATGATATTATAAGGCAAAAGACGGCAACACTTATTGCCGCTTGCTGTGCGCTCGGTGCTTGTTCTGTGCAGCCAGAAAGTAAAGATGTTGAGGTATTTAGAAAGTTTGGAGAACTTTGTGGCATGGCATTTCAAATTAAAGATGATCTATTTGATTATGGGAATAAGGGCATTGGTAAGCCTACAGGAATAGATATTAAAGAGCAAAAAATGACACTCCCATTAATTTACGCACTCAATAACTGTAGCAAGAAAGAGAAAAGTTGGGTAATAAATTCAATAAAGAATTATAACAAAGACAAGGTGCGTGTAAAAGAGGTTATTTCCTTTGTTAAGGAAAAAGGCGGACTCCAATATGCCGTAGAAAAAATGCTAGCTTTTAGAGATGATGCTCTAGAGCTCTTGCAGCAATACCCTAAGACAGATTATAGAGATGCTTTAGAACTTATGGTTAATTACGTAGTAGACCGTAAAAAGTGATACATTGGTAATTAAATCGCTTTAAGAAAAATATAGTAAGTGACTGCAAATTGTATTTGAAAGATTTGCTCTTTACAAAAATGTTGGAAACTATATTTTAATAGGTTGCTTTCGTATGTGCATCGAAAACTTTGATATTTTTATCGAACATAACTATTGAATAAAAGATCATCTTAGTACAAAATGATTGGAAAAACTACCATAGATCAAGTATTTGAAACTGCCCGATTAGAGGAGGTTATAGGAGATTTTGTTCAGCTAAAAAAGTCTGGCTCTAACTTTAAAGGGCTAAGTCCGTTTACGGATGAAAGATCACCAAGTTTTATGGTATCTCCAGTGAAGCAAATCTGGAAAGATTTTAGTAGCGGAAAAGGAGGGAACGTGGTTGCCTTTTTAATGGAGCACGAGCATTTTACCTATCCTGAAGCTATAAAATACCTAGCAAAAAAATATACGATAGAAGTAGAGGAAACAGAGCAATCTAACGAGCAAAAAGAGCAAACAAACGAACGAGAAAGCATGTACTTGGTTTCTGAATTTGCACAGTCTTATTTTAAAGATATTCTTTGGAAGTCAGAATTAGGTAAGGCTATTGGTCTTAGTTATTTTTTAGAACGTGGTTTTACAGAAGAAACGATTAAAACATTTAATCTTGGCTATTGTCTAGACCAATGGGATGGTTTTACCAAGGCAGCTTTAGACAAAGGGTATAAATTAGAATTCTTAAATAAAACGGGATTAACGATAGTCAAAGACGACCCAAACAATGCAAATGTAAATAGAACTTTTGATAGGTTTAAAGGGCGTATTATATTTCCTATACATTCTTTAAGTGGTCGCGTACTTGGTTTTGGTGGTCGTATTTTAACTAATGACAAGAAAGCAGCAAAATACCTCAACTCCCCAGAAAGTGATATTTATCATAAAAGTAAGGTATTATATGGAATTTCTCATGCAAAACAGGCTATTGCAAAGGAAGATACCTGTTATTTAGTAGAAGGATATACAGATGTTATTCAGTTTTATCAAAGAGGAATTCAGAACGTGGTTTCTTCCAGCGGTACTGCATTAACGCCAGAACAGATTAGACTTATCAATAGGTTGACTAAAAATATAGTAGTCTTGTTTGATGGGGATGCCGCTGGGCTTAGAGCATCTTTGCGAGGTATAGACTTGATTTTAGAACAGGGAATGAATGTAAAAATTTGCACATTTCCAGAAGGTGAAGATCCAGATAGTTTTGCGAAAAATAATGAGCTAGAAGAAGTGGAGTCTTACTTGAAAGAAAACACAAAAGACTTTATACAATTTAAGGCATCTCTTTTAGTAAAAGAGGCATCGGACGATCCAATAAAGAGAGCAGATACGGTTAGAGATATTATCCATAGTATTAGTAAAATTCCAGATCGTATTAAAAAGGAGATTTATATTCAGGAGTGTGCACAAATTATGAATATTTCTGAAGCTGTTCTATTCAATACACTTGCGCAGATAGATAAGAAAGAGACTAATACCAATAAGCCGCAAGCTAATAAAGAAAAAAAGGCTTTTAATATAGTGCGCAATGAAACTGTAGAAACGACTAAGGTAGATGTACAATTTGAGCTAGAGCGAAAAATTATCGAGTTACTTTTAGTTTACGGAGACAATAAGGAGTCTTTTGAAGATTTAATTCTTAAGGAAAATGAGGTGGGTAGTTTGGTTATGGAGCCAGAAATATCTGAAATTAAGGTGTATGAGAAAATTTATTTAGACTTACAAGATGATGAAATTGAGTTTGCAAATGAGCGTTTTAAGGTAATCTATGCAAAGCTTATTGAAAGCTTAAATGTGACTGAGAATTTCTCTATTAAAAATTTTATATCAGATTTAGAGCAGGAGATGTCTAATGAAATTTCTTCTATATTAATGGAAGAAGAACGCTATGCACTTCATGATTGGGAGCGCAAAGAAATTTATCCAAAAAAGAAAGAAACTACTGTGTCACAATTAGTAAGTGAAACCATATTAACATTACGGTGTTTTCTAATAAAAAGACGGATGGCAGGTTTGCAGAATGAAACACTAGATGCTGCTAAAGATCATAAAGAGGTATTAGAGGAGATTATGAATTATATACAGCTTAATAAAATATTAAATCAAAAGTTGAATAGGGTGCTATCTTAAAAAAATGTGGAAACGATATTTAATGTATCATTTCCACATTTTAAATAAAATTTAAACAAAGCTCTAGTATAATTCCAGTGCTTTAGCTTGCTGTAATAAATCTACCATATTATCAACATTTAATTTTTTCATTAAACGTGCTTTGTAAGTACTAACGGTTTTCTCATTAAGATCTAAACCTAGTGCTACTTCTTTGTTTCTTTTGCCACTAGCTAACAGCTTTAAAACCTCAATTTCTCTTGTAGATAATTTTCTAAAAAATCTTCTAGGTTTTTTTGTTCCTTCATCAAAAGCAAGTCTTTGGGCTAACTCATTAGTAATAAACATGCTTCCCTCGCTCACTTTTCTTACCGCTGTAAGGATGTAGTTGGTGTCAGAAGATTTTGCAAGATAGCCAAAGGCACCAGCACGTATAGCACTTAGTGCATATACATCTTCAGATTGACCACTGTACATAAGTACTTTAACGTTAGGGTATTCATTCTTAATCCTCCTAAGTGCCGCAATGCCATTGATGTCTGGTATGTCCATTTCCAACATAACAACATCAGGAGTGATGCTTTCAAGCTTTACAAAAAGCTCTTCGGTAGTAGATACGGTATCAACAGTACTAAAATCTGCGTTAGATTCAAGCACGTTTTTAACGCCCATTCTTACAATAGGATGATGATCCGCAATTAAAACTTTAATCATTCTTATTTTTTTTTCTAAATTGCCTTTTTGGATAGTTGGTTTAGAAATAAGTTGGTGCAATTTACGACATAACTTTTTAAGCAAGGGGTTTAAACTTATTTATTTTTGAAATGTTTAATTTCGTTCCTAATCAATTGGTTATTTCGTTTTAAATCGTTCTGGTATTTTACAGATAGGTATAGACAGCATTTTGTGTTGGTTAGCCTTATTAAGCTTTGTATAGATTTTAAACACTTCTTTTTCTCGCTCAGAAAAGTTCTCAATACTTTCTTTCCGTTCTTGCATGCTCATAGCCCATTCTAACTCTGGGTAAGTTGCGCCTATTTGGTCTTCATCAGTTCTATCATCACCCCATAGACCATCAGTAGGTGCTGCATTTATAATTTCCGTATTAATACCAAGTGTTTTGGCAATAGCGTAAACCTCTGTCTTCAAAAGGTCTGCAATGGGGCTTAAATCTACGCCACCGTCACCATATTTTGTGTAAAAGCCAACGCCAAAGTCCTCTACTTTATTACCAGTGCCAGCCACTAAATAGTTCTTCAGTGCTGCAAAATAATATAGGCTTGTCATACGCAATCGTGCGCGTGTATTAGCTAAAGACATAAAACGGTCTGTTTCATTAGCTACGGGGGGGAAAGCTGCTACTAGGGTGTCAAAAACTGAGGTTAGAGGTACATGTTGCGTATAGACGGTATTAAAGTTTGTTTGTAGCCAATCTATATGTCTAGAAGCTCTGTCATTTTGATTAGCTTCTTGGTGAATGGGCATTTCTAAGCAAAGTACGTCTAATCCTGTCTTAGCGCATAAGGTAGCCGTTACGGCAGAATCTATGCCGCCAGAAATACCGATAACAAAACCTTTCTGATTAGCATTTACAGCATATGATTTAAGCCAAGACACAATATGGTCAATTATTTTTTCAGTTTGCATAAGGTCTTTATTTTTATTAAAAACGAGTAACTTTACCTAAAAATAGGTTGTTAAAAGAGAACATAAAAATGTATGACCAAATACTTCATATGAAAAAAGTTACATGCGTTCTATTTTTCTTAATCTTACTGAGCTGTAATTCGGAGAATAAGATGAAGGCTGAAATAGAGAAGACAGTAGTAGCGTTAGATATTGTAAGATTCGATCGTGCTTTTGCTGAAGCAACTCCAGATGATTTGCCAAATTTAAGAAAGCAATATCCTTATTTATTTCCAGCTCCAGACAGTGTATGGATTGCCAAAATGCAGGATTCTTTACAGCGTGTCTTGTTTAAAGAGGTAGGAGTGGTCTTTGAAGATTCAAATAGCTTAGATGTAGAATTAACGCATCTTTTTAAACATATTCAATATTATTTTCCAGAGCAAGAAGCGCCAAAGGTGTTAATGGTTACTAATGATGTGCGGTATAATGATCGTATTATATTTGCAGACAGTTTGTTATTTATCAGCTTAGATAATTATCTAGGGTCCGACCATGAATTCTATGGCGGATTTCAGACCTATATTTCTAAAGGATTGGATAAAAAATATATCATCAGCGATGTAGTAAGTGCATTTGCAAAAAAGGTGATACCACGTCCAAGGGATAAAACTTTTCTAGCACGTATGATTTATTTTGGTAAAGAACTCTACCTAAAAGATGTATTGATACCCTCAGAAACCGATGCTATTAAAATTGGTTATGACCAAGCGGAATTAGATTGGGCAAAAGCGAACGAGGAGCCTATATGGCGAAACTTTATAGAGCAAGAACATTTATATAGCACTAGTAATGATTTAAATTTGCGTTTTCTGGACCTAACACCTTTTTCTAAGTTTGGGTTAGAACTAGATAATGAATCTCCAGGGAGATTAGGTAGGTATATTGGGTGGCAAATAGTTAGGTCATTTATGAAAAGGAATGATAATATTAGCCTAAAGCAATTGCTTACGATACCAGAAACTGAAATTTTTAAAAAGTCTAACTACAAACCAAAAAATTAAATGGCATTACAACATACTTCTGAAATAACATTACGAGTAGGTCTTGACGAAAATAGAGTTCCAGAAAAACTGAATTGGTCTGCCGAGGATGGTGGTATAGAGAATGAAGATGCGAAAGCAATGTTACTTTCTGTATGGGATAGTAAAAAGCAAGAATCACTAAAAATAGATCTTTGGACAAAAGATATGCCAGTAGATGAGATGAAATTATTTTTTCATCAAACACTGGTGTCTTTAACAGAAACTTTTCTAAAGGCTACGCAAGATGAAAAAATGACGGCTACTATGAAAGATTTCTGCGATTATTTTCAAGATAAAATGCAATTGAAAGATACGGAGTAGCATAAAGTATAATCTACCAGACTCTTTTAATAAGTTCTGCATTTCACAAGCTGTGTTCGCTAAGTTGCGTTAGTGGTTTAGATAAATGTTTGCTACAAAACTTTTTTAATAGCAGTGTAAAAGTTCTCATTAATATCATCAATATACCCTAAAACATCTTCGCGACCAGTATTATTACTAGAAGAGGTTATAAAATATTCGGGTGCTTGCTCCCAAGAATTATCTAGTAAAACCTGAATGTATTTTTTGGTGTTATCAATAATCACCTGAGGCTTTAATTTATCTGCTTTGGTGAAAATTATAGCAAACGGGATAGCATTTTCCCCCATCCATTCCATAAATTCTAAATCTACTTTCTGTGGTTCATGGCGTATATCTACAAGTATAAAAGAACAGACTAATTGGAGGCGTTGTAAAAAGTAATTTGTAATATATTTCTGGAATGTCCTTTTATCGCGTTTAGAAACTTTTGCGTAGCCGTACCCTGGTAAATCTACTAAAAACCAATTTTCATTTATCTTAAAATGGTTAATTAGTTGCGTTTTTCCTGGTCTTCCAGAAGTTTTAGCTAAGCTCCTACGTTCTGTAAGCATATTAATGAGCGATGATTTACCTACATTAGATCTGCCGATGAAAGCATATTCAGGAATGCGCTCATTAGGACATTTAGCAACATCGCTATTGCTCATTACAAAAGTAGCAGACTTAATTTTCAAAATAAGTATTCTAACGGGTTAGTGAAGGGAACTAAAGTACTAATGATCTTAACAAATTAGAAATGCGCTATTTCCAATGTTTTAAAAACATAATTCTAAACTAATTAAAATTTCTTTTTAATAGCCAGTCATATAGTATGGTGTTGAAGGTATCTGCGTGCTCCATCATAGGTGCGTGCCCGCATTTGTCAATCCAAAACAAATCAGAATCTGGCAGTAATTCATGAAAAGACTCCGCAACATCTGGTGGTGTAATAGCATCATTTTTACCCCAAATAATACACGTTGGTGTATCCATTTTTGGCAAATCTTGAGCCATATTGTGTCTGATAGCACTTTTAGCAATAGACAAAGTTTTTACGAGTTTCATACGATCATTTACGGTAGAAAAAACTTCATCTACCACTTCCTTTGTTGCCATGTCAGAATCGTAAAAAACATCTTGAGCTAGTTTTTTTACATATTCATAGTCCCTCCTTTTAGGATAACCATCTCCCATCGCTTTTTCGTACAAACCAGAACTGCCTGTGATAATTAAGGCTTTTACATGGCTAGTGTACATTTTGGTGTGTAATAACCCAATATGACCACCAAGAGAGTTACCTAAAAGGATAACATTATCTAAACCTTTGTGTAGTATAAATTTCTCTAAGAACTTAGCGAAATTTTTAACATTGGTTTTTAACAAAGGCATATCATAAATGGGTAGCTCGGGAATCAAAACTTTGTATCCCTTTGAGGGGAAAAAATTTAACACATCGTTAAAATTACTTAATCCACCCATGAGACCATGTAGTATAATAATAGGAGTGCCTTCTCCTTTTTCTATATACCTGAATTTTCCTTCTCTTATTAGTTCGTCTTCCATTAGGTATGCTGCTGGTCTTTGCGCAAATATAGGCAATCTAATGGATTCAAATTTTTTGATGGTTCTATTAAAATAAAATTAAAATTCTTTCATCGCAGCAATAAATCAACCACGGTAAAAGTCAATTTTTGCGATAAAAAGTGGTGGGATATTTATTAACAAAGTGGGATTTTGTGGAAATTTCTGCAAATAAAATTGATATATTTGAGTCAACCTTATAAAATCTATCAAAGACAGTGACTACAATTGTTGGACAACATGAGTGCAAAGCAGATACAAAGGGTAGAATTAATTTGCCTACTGCATTGAAAAACAAGTTAGTACCTTTTATGGGTGATGATTTTGTTATAAAGCGTGCTGTGTTTAAAAATTGTTTGGAGCTCCACCCAAAAGTTACTTTTGATAAAGTGATGGAAAAGGTGATGAGGAAAGGTGGGAGAGGCAAGCAGTTTGATTTGTTTTTAATGAAATTTACTGCAGGTTTAAAGGAAATACCTGTAGATGCAGAAACAGGTCGTTTACAAATACCTAAAAATCTTTTTGACTTTGCAGGCATTACTAAAGATGTGGTTTTGAATGCGCAGCATGATAAGATTGAAATTTGGGATAAAGAGCTTTATGAGCGTGTACTAGATTCTATGACAGATGAAGCATACGAAGCAATGGCAGAAAATATATTTGATACAGATGAGTAGTGCATACCACAATCCCGTATTGCTAAAGGCATCTGTAGATGGTTTAGACATAAAAGAAAATGGAGTTTATGTAGATGTCACATTTGGTGGTGGTGGGCATTCCAAAGCAATATTAAATGCATTAGGAGTAGAAGGGAGACTTTTTGCTTTTGATCAAGATGAAGATGCACTTGCGAACACCTTAGGCGATAAGAGATTTACCTTAATAAGCGAGAATTTTAGATACATTACGCAATTCTTAAAGTTTTATGGTATTAAAAAGGTAGATGGCATCTTAGCAGACTTTGGTGTTTCCTCTCATCAATTTGATGAAGCTAAACGGGGTTTTTCAACCCGTTTTAATGCAGATTTAGATATGAGAATGAGCAAGCGAAATCAAATTTCTGCTTATGAGGTAGTCAATAAATATTCATATGATGATTTACGTGGCGTGCTCTTCAATTTTGGCGATTTAAGAAATGCAAATGCTATAGCAACTACGATTATTGCTTGCAGAGAAACAGCACTTATAAAAACAACAGATGAATTAAAGGATACTTTAAAGAAATTTTTACCCGAGTATAAAAAACATAAAATTTTAGCTCAGATATATCAGGCAATTCGGATTGAAGTAAATCAAGAGATAAAAGTAATTCAAGAGTTCTTTAATCAAGTACCAGAATTGTTACACCAAGGTGGAAGATTAAGTGTGATAAGCTATCATTCTTTAGAAGATAGATTAGCGAAACGCTTTATAAGAACAGGGCAATTTGAGGGCGAACCAGAGAAAGACTTTTACGGGAATATAAAGGTTCCTTTAAAAAAAGTAGGCGGATTAATTATTCCATCTAAAGAAGAAATAAAGTTAAATAACAGAGCACGTAGTGCGAAATTAAGAATAGCGGAAAAGCTGTAACACCCCTTATGAAAGTTAAAAAAGGAATCTTTGATCTTTTAAAAGGCACATTTTTAGTGAGCGGAGATGCTCCTAAGAATTGGCTTTTTATAATTTTTGCATCTTTTTTAGCCGCAATAATGATTGGTAGTTCTCATAGCGCAGATAGGAAAGTTCATAGGATAGCAGCACTTAATGAAGTGGTTAGAGAGCTTAGAGCAGAGTTTGTAGACGCAAGATCGCAGGTGCAGCAGCTAAAATTAGAATCTACCATTACCAGCATTGTAGCTGCGGAAGGTTTATTTCCTTCAGAAACTCCACCACAAAAAATTTTAGTTACATCAGTAAAAAAAAACCTTTAATATGCCAGCAACAGACAAAAGCGTATTAAGTAGACTTTATATTGTAGTAGGTATTTTGGTGCTTTTTGCTAGTGCAGTGTTATTTAAATTAGTTTCTATACAGGTAGTAGATGGGGAGAAGTATATGGCACTTGCAGAAACGCGCACCACACGTATGTTTACTATTGCACCCAACCGTGGCAATCTTTTCTCAGATGATGGAAGTCTTTTAGCTACTTCTGTAACAAAGTATACAGTGCGTTTTGATGCAGTTACGGTGAGCGATGCTGATTTCTCTAAAAATGTGAAACCCCTTTCCGATGCGCTTAGTGGGTTACTAGGAAAAACTTCTTCTCATTACCAGCAAATATTACGCAAAGCAAGACAATATAAAAATAGATACACCTTAATAGCTAGAAACTTAAATTATTCTAATTATAAGAAAATTAAGCAGTTTCCTTTATTTGAGAAAGGTCCGTTTAAGGGGGGTCTTATAATAGAACAAAAAACGAAAAGAGAACATCCTTTAGGGAAGATTGCAGAGCGCAGCGTTGGATATGAGCGAGTAGATGAGCAGGGACACCATACAAAAGTAGGAATGGAAGGTGCCTTTGGTCACTATTTAGCAGGTATTGCAGGGAAACGCTTGAAACAGAAAATAGCTAAAAACCAGTGGAAACCAATCGGATCTGATAATATTATAGAACCAAAAGATGGGTATGATGTATATTCCACTATAGATATTAATATACAAGATATAGCTCACCATGCTTTACTGCGCCAATTGGAATATTACAAAGCAGACCATGGTAGCGTAATTGTTATGGAAACCAAAACGGGTGAAGTTAAAGCTATTTCTAATCTTGGTAGAACGGCAGAAGGGCGTTATTACGAACGTTTAAATTATGCTATAGGAGAATCTCATGAGCCAGGCTCTACATTTAAATTAGTAAACTTGGTTGCTGCCTTAGAAGATAAAATTATAGATACCAGTACGGTAGTAGATACACAAAACGGTAATTGGAAAATTTATAAACATAGCGTTAGAGATTCTAAGCGAGGCGGGTACGGGAAAATTTCTGTAGCTAAAGCTTTTGAGGTTTCCTCCAATACGGCTTTTGCTAAAATTATACATCAGAATTATAAGAACAACCCAGAGAAATATGTAAATAGGTTAATGAGTATGGGAATCCACAAGCCGTTAGGTTTGCCTGTAAAAGGGGAGGGTACCCCTGTAATTCGCTATCCTGGGGACAAAGGTTGGTCTGGGCTTTCCCTGGCTCAAATGGCATATGGTTATGAAGTAGCGTTAACGCCATTACAAACACTAGCTTTCTACAATGCGATAGCAAATGACGGCGAATTAATAAAGCCACGACTGATTAAAGAGGTAAAAGAGTGGAACAAGTCTATTAAGAAATTTGATAAAGAAGTATTGAATACGGCTATATGTTCTAAGGAGACAGCTCATAAAGTACAGCAGTTGCTAAAGAATGTAGTAGCTAAAGAACACGGCACGGGGCATAGCTTATATTCTAAAAATTTCTCTATGGCTGGTAAAACAGGTACTTGTCAGAAAAATTACGAATCTAAAGATCCAGACAAGCTTAAGTATATTTCCACATTTGCTGGTTATTTCCCAGCAGATAACCCAAAGTATTCTTGTATAGTGGTCATACATGAACCAGACAAAAGTGTGGGGTATTATGGTGCCGATGTTTCTGGACCCGTATTCAAATCTATAGCGCAGAAAGTATTTACTACGTCTCCACTAACGGCAGAATTAGCTATTAATGCAGATGCTAATGGAACTTTGGATAAAGCTTATCAGCTTTATTACGTACAAGCGCAGAAAAAATATCATCAAATACCAAATGTATATGGCATGACAGGAATGGATGCCGTTGCGTTGTTAGAAAATCTTGGTTTAGAAGTGGAACTTATTGGGAATGGTAGGGTTACAAACCAGTCTGTATTAAAAGGCACCGCTATTAAAAATATTAAAAGCATTGTATTAAAACTTTCATGAAAATTTTAAAAGACATATTGTTTGGGGTAAGTATTACTGCGGTTCGTGGTACTACAGACTGTAGCATAAATGCAATACAATTTGATTCTCGTAAAATAGGTCTTGATGATGTTTTCGTAGCTATAACAGGAACGCTTACAGATGGTCATAAATATATAGGCACCGTAATAGCCTCAGGTGTAAAAGCAGTTGTTTGTGAAGTGCTACCAGAGGTGCTTGTAAATGAGGTTTCCTATATAGTTGTAGAGAATACCAACAAGGCAGTCGCTATTATGGCTTCAAATTTTTATGGTATACCATCTAAAAATTTGAAGCTTATAGGTGTAACGGGTACTAATGGGAAAACTACCGTTTCTAGTTTGCTATATGAATTGTTTAGAAAAGCGGGTTTTAAAGTAGGTTTAATATCTACGATAAAAATCATTGTAGATAATGAGGAGTTTAAAACGCAGCATACAACTCCAGATGCTATAATTATAAATAAGTACCTGCATCTAATGAATTTGGCGGGTGTGGAGTATTGTTTTATGGAGGTAAGTTCTCATGGTATTCATCAGAAAAGGATAGAGGGTTTGGTTTTTAAGGGTGCTGTATTTACAAACCTTTCACATGACCATCTAGATTACCATAAAACATTTGCAGCATATAGAGATACCAAAAAACGCTTATTTGATGGTCTTAGTAAAAATGCTTTTGCACTAACTAATGCAGATGATAGGAACGGATTAGTCATGTTGCAAAACACAAAAGCTAAGAAGTACGCTTACGCACTAAAAAATTTTGCCGACTATAAAGCGCAGGTTTTAGAGAGCCAGTTTAACGGGCAGCTTTTAAAATTGAACGATCATGAACTATGGACAAAGCTTATTGGCCAGTTTAACGGCTATAATATAGCGGCTATTTTTGGCGTAGCAGATTTACTAGGGTTAGAAAAATTGGAGACACTACGAATCATAAGCGAATTAGATACAGTAGATGGGCGTTTTCAGTATTATATATCTCCAGCAAAAATTGTGGTGGTGGTTGATTATGCGCACACGCCAGATGCCTTGAAAAATGTTCTAGAGACTATTAATTCATTAAGGACGGGTAACGAAAGTGTTATTACGGTAGTAGGCTGTGGTGGCGATAGAGATGTAGAAAAGCGACCGATAATGGGGGGCATTGCATCAGAATTAAGCAATAAAGTGATTTTCACCTCAGATAATCCACGAAGTGAGGATGCTTCTAAAATAATTTTAGAAATGGAAGCAGGTGTTCCTTTACAGAATAAAAATAGGGTTTTGACTATAGAGAATCGTAGAGAAGCGATAAAAACAGCGTGCCATTTAGCTGTTAGTAATGATATTATTCTGGTGGCAGGCAAGGGTCATGAAACATACCAAGAAACAAAAGGTAACCGCTTGGCATTTGATGATTTTGAAATCACGAAAGAGCTGTTAATTACACTAGATAAATAAATCAGATTTTAAAAAAATCTTAGATATACGATATGCTAACTTATTTGTTTGAATACTTAGAAAATGAATACCAGCTTCCTGGAGCATCTCTTTTTGGTTTTTTAACCTTTAGGGCGGCTATGGCTATTTTATTTTCTTTAGGGATTGCTACGATCTATGGCAAATACATTATTCAATATTTACGTAAAAAGCAAATAGGAGAAACGGTTAGGGATTTAGGCTTAGCTGGGCAAGTACAAAAAGCAGGAACTCCTACCATGGGGGGTATTATTATTATAGTAGCTACACTTATACCTGTACTTTTATTTGCCAAACTAGATAATATATATATAATACTATTAATTGTAACAACCCTTTTTATGGGGGTTATAGGCTTTATAGACGATTATATAAAAATCTTTAAAAAAAATAAAGAAGGTCTCCAAGGAAGGTTTAAAATACTAGGGCAAGTTGTTTTAGGATTGTTTGTAGGAGCTACACTCTATTTTCATCCAGAGGTTACTATGCGAGAGCACACAAAATCAATTATCACAAAAAATTATACCGTAGTAGACGTTCGTGGTGGTGATGTTAAGTCTACCAAAACAACTGTGCCTTTTTTTAAGAATAATGAACTAGACTATACAAGCTTTATTTCTTGGTGGGGAGCAGATGCTGCTAAACTTTCGTGGCTAGTATTTATACCTATAATTATTTTAATAGTAACAGCTGTATCTAACGGAGCCAATCTTACAGATGGTATAGATGGTTTGGCAGCAGGTAATTCAGCAATAATAGCTATTACGCTAGGCATATTTGCTTGGGTATCTAGTAATATTATTTTTTCTGAGTATTTAGATATTATGTATATAAAGGGTGTAGAGGAGTTAGTAATATTTATAACCGCCTTTACAGGAGCTTTGGTTGGTTTTCTATGGTACAACGCTTTTCCTGCACAGGTTTTTATGGGAGATACTGGAAGTCTAACCATTGGTGGTATTATCGCTGTAATTGCTATCATAATTAGAAAAGAACTTTTAATTCCGCTTTTATGTGGAATCTTCTTTGCAGAATCTATTTCTGTAATGTTACAAGTAGGCTATTTTAAGTATACCAAAAATAAATACGGAGAAGGAAAGCGTATCTTCTTAATGGCACCGTTGCATCATCACTACCAGAAAAAAGGGTATCACGAAAGTAAAATAGTTACAAGGTTCTGGATTGTAGGAATTCTGCTAGCCATTGTAACCATAGTAACTTTAAAACTAAGATAGTATGGCATTTTTAGCAATTCTTGGTGGGGGAGAAAGTGGCGTGGGCACAGCTATTTTGGCAATGAAAAAGGGGTACACCGTTTTCTTGTCAGATAAAGGAAAAATTAAGGAAGCATACAGAAAAGTGTTAATAGCACTTGACATTGAGTGGGAGGAAGAGCAACACAGTTTAGTGCGCATTTTAGCGGCAGATGTTGTCATGAAGAGTCCGGGAATACAAGACCATATTAGCTTAATAAAAGAATTGAAACTAAAAGGCATACCTGTAGTTTCAGAAATTGAGTTTGCATCAGCATATACAAACGCTAAAATTATTGGAATAACAGGTAGTAACGGTAAGACAACTACCACCATGCTTGTACACCATCTGCTAGAAAAGGGCGGTCTGCATATTGGCATGGCGGGCAATATTGGTGATAGCTACGCCAAAATGGTTGCAGCAAATAACTATGATTACTACGTGCTAGAGATTAGTAGTTTTCAATTAGATGGCATTCAAAAATTTAGACCATATATTGCTGTAATTACGAATATTACGCCAGATCATCTGGATAGGTATGATGGCAAATTTGAAAATTATATCGCCTCTAAATTTAGAATAGCGATAAACCAAACAGCAGCAGATTATCTTATCTATGATGCAGATGATTTAGTATTAGTAGACTGGTTAAAAAAGCACCCAGTTAAATCTAAGCTACTGCCTTTTTCATTGAAGGAGCAGTTTGCACAAGGAGCATATATACAAGAGAACAAAATAATTATAACAACAGAACTAGACACTATAACGATAATGACAGACGAATTAGCATTAGAAGGGCGACACAATGTAAAGAATACCATGGCAGCTGCAACAGTAGCCAATCTTGTAAGTATTAGAAAGCAAACTATACGGGATAGTATATCTAATTTTCAAGGCGCACCACATAGGTTAGAGGCGGTGCTTAAAATTAACCATGTACAATATATAAACGACTCTAAAGCCACCAATGTAAATGCAACCTATTATGCACTAGATAGTTTAAAAGCACCTGCGGTTTGGATTGTAGGTGGTATAGATAAAGGAAATGAATATAAGGCGCTTATGCCGTTAGTTCGTGAAAAAGTGAAAGCAATTGTCTGTTTAGGATTAGATAATGCTAAAATAAAAGAAACTTTTGGTAATGTAGTAGATGTACTAGTAGAAACATGCACTATGGAGCAGGCAGTAAAAGTGGCTTATAAAATTGCAGAACGCGGAGATGCTGTATTATTATCACCTGCTTGTGCGAGTTTTGATTTATTTGAGAATTATGAAGACCGTGGTAATCAATTTAAAAACTGTGTAAAAAACCTATAAGCGTGTTTAAACTTTTTAATACAATTAATGGAGATAAAGCTATTTGGGCCGTTGCCGCCCTCTTGGCCTTATTTTCATTCTTACCTGTGTATAGTGCTAGTAGTAATTTAGTCTACGTAGTGGGGAACGGTACAACTATCGGCCATCTTGTAAAGCATGGTCTGTTGTTGTTTTTGGGTTTTGGTATCATTTATTGTGTGCATAAAATTCCCACGCATTTTTTTAGAGGCTTATCAATAATAGGATTACCAGTAGTGGTGGTTCTTCTCGTGTTTGTACTTGCTCAAGGCACTACAAGCGGCGAAACCAATGCTAGTAGGTGGATAAGAATACCCTTTGTAGGTTTCGGTTTTCAGCCCTCTAATTTGGCAGCGGTGGTACTTATGATTTATGTGGCTAGGTACTTATCTAAAATAAGAGGTATCACCGTTACGTTTAGCGAAAGTTTAGTGCCATTATGGCTGCCAGTATTCTTAGTAGTGTTACTAATTTTACCAGCCAATTTTTCTACCGCTGGTATTATTTTCAGTATGGTTTTACTATTATGTTTTATTGGTGGGTATCCCTTAAAATACTTATCTGGTATTGTAGGTGCCGGGTTACTTTGTTTAGCTTTATTTGTTTTGGTTGCCAAGGCAGCTCCAGATCTGTTTCCTAATAGAGTAGATACATGGATGAGCAGGATAAGCAGTTTCTCTAATCCAGAAGATACAGAAGCTAATTATCAAATAGAAAAAGCTAAGATTGCCATTGCTACAGGAGGTATTGTAGGCAAGGGTGCAGGTAAAAGTATTCAAAAGAATTTTTTACCCCAGAGTTCATCAGATTTTATTTATGCTATCATTGTAGAGGAATATGGGCTTATAGGTGGTTTTTCTTTAATGTTCTTTTACTTATTCTTATTGTTCAGAATAGTAGTAGTAGCCAATGGAGCCGAGACCATATTTAGTAAATTATTAGTGCTAGGTGTAGGGCTACCCATCGTATTTCAGGCGATGATTAATATGGCAGTAGCTGTAGAGTTGTTTCCTGTTACAGGTCAAAATTTACCGCTTATAAGTAGTGGTGGTACTTCTAGTTGGATGACGTGTTTAGCCATCGGAATTATACTAAGTGCTAGTAATAAAAAGATTCCTCAGAACAATACAGATCTTGAAAATAACGATGCTTTAAACCCTTTAGAAATTTTAAGTGGACAGCTATAAATTTATCATATCTGGTGGTGGTACAGGGGGGCATATCTTCCCTGCAATAGCTATTGCTAATGAATTGAAGAAACGTTACCCAAGGGCGTCTTTCTTATTTGTTGGAGCCAAGGGTAGAATGGAGATGGAAAAAGTGCCACAGGCTGGCTACGAAATAGAAGGACTTTGGATTACTGGATTACAGCGAAAATTAACATTTAAAAATTTATTATTTCCTATTAAACTAATAAGCAGCTTGGTGAATGCCCGTAAAATAGTGGCAAAATTTAATCCAGATGTAGTTATAGGTACTGGGGGTTTTGCAAGCGGACCACTCTTGAAAATAGCATCGGGAAGGAAAATACCTTGTTTGCTTCAAGAGCAGAATTCCTATGCAGGTATAACAAATAAACTATTAAAAAATAGCGTCAAGAAAATTTGTGTTGCGTATGATCATATGGATCGATTCTTCCCTAAGGAGAAAATTGTGAAAACAGGCAACCCTATAAGAGAAGATTTAGTCACACTGAGGTATGATACTAAAGTAGGTTGTAAATTTTTCAATTTGAATAACAATGCTAAGACAGTACTGGTTTTAGGCGGAAGCTTGGGCGCAAAATGCATAAATGCTTTAATAGAAGAGAAACTTCCTTTTTTTAAAGAATTAGGAATTCAGGTTTTATGGCAATGCGGTAAGGGATATATAGAACAGTATGCAAAATATAATAGCGAAATTGTAAAGGTATATGCTTTTTTAGATGCTATGGAATATGCCTATGCAGCCGCAGATTTTATAGTATCTAGAGCAGGGGCAGGAGCCGTTTCAGAACTATGTGTAGTAGGGAAGCCTACAGTATTTATTCCATCGCCCACGGTGGCAGAAGATCATCAAACAAAAAATGCGCAAACACTATTAGATAAGTCAGCCGCAGAAATGATAAGAGAGAAAGATCTGAATGCTCATTTCGAAAACACATTTAGCATCTTATTCAATTCGGTAGATAAGCAAAAGCAATTGTCTAAGAATATAAAGACACTGGCATTGCCCAATGCTACCAGAGATATTTGTAATGAGATTGATAAATTATTACTGAGGTAAGGAACACAGTAGTTAGCAACGGAAAAAGAAATTTAATTTATTCAGAATTTTGGAATTAAAGAAGATACAGAGGGTTTACTTAATAGGAATAGGAGGTATAGGAATGTCTGCCATTGCCAGATATTTTAATTTCTTAACGATACCTGTGTCTGGCTATGATAAGGCAAAGACACCCCTAATAGAAGAATTAATTACAGAAGGAATATCTGTTTTTTTTGAAGATAAGATACATCCCATACCAGAAGATTTTTTACAAACTAATGGTACTCTTATTGTTTATACCCCTGCAATACCACTGAAGAATAAACAGTTTAGCTATTTTTTAAATAATGGATTCATTATAAAAAAACGATCAGAGGTTTTAGGTATTATTACCAAAGAATCCTATTGCTTAGCGGTGGCAGGTACCCATGGTAAAACAACTACTTCTGCCATATTAGCACATTTGTTAAAAGAAACGGGCATTAAAATTACTGCATTTTTAGGTGGCATATCAGAAAATATTAACAGTAATTTTATTCTAGAAAGCACCGAATATGCGGTAGTAGAGGCAGACGAATTTGACAGGTCTTTTTTACAATTATCACCTACCATCGCCTGTATTACTTCCATGGATGCAGACCATTTAGATGTTTATGGAGATCAGCAAGCAATAGCGGATTCATTTAGAGCATTCAGCAAGCTATTAAAGCCAAAAGGCAAATTATTTGTAAAAAGCGGTTTGCCATTAACAGGAATAACATACGGGATAGAAGATAATTCTGATTTCTGTATTAGAAATATAAGTATTAGCAACGGATCATATTTTTTTGATATTAAAACACCAACCACGCTATTAGAAAATGTCACTTTTAATAAGCCAGGTAGGCATAATTTATTAAACTGCTTAGCTGCCTTTGCTATGGCGGCAGAAGTTCAAAAGTCATTACCAGATTTGGTACAGGCTCTAGCTACTTTTAAGGGAGTAATGCGGAGGTTTTCGTATCAAATCAAAACGGATAACTTTATTTTTATAGACGATTATGCACATCATCCTATAGAAATAGATGCTGTATACCAAGCGGTAGAAGAAATGCACCCAAATAAAAAAGTTTTAGCAATATTTCAGCCCCATTTATATTCAAGAACTAGAGATTTTGGAGCTGATTTTGCAAAAAGTTTATCGAGATTTGCAAACAGCTATTTGTTAGAAATATATCCTGCAAGGGAAGCACCTATTCCAGGAATAACGTCCAGTTGGTTGCTAGATCAAATTACAAGTCCGAATAAAAAAATAATACCAAAAATAGCTTTAGAAGAGGAAGTTAAAAAACTGCAACCAGATATATTATTAACCATGGGAGCAGGAGATATAGGAATCTTGGTAAAAGAACTAAAAAAGAAATTAGACAGCTATGAAAATTAATTGGAACGGAGTTAAAGTAATTTCTATTTCTTTTATGATTGCAGGGCTCTATGCATTCTCTAATACTAGAAGTAATAAGAAAAATGTTCATAAAATGAGTGTAGAATTTTTGGGTAGCCAAAATCTATACCTTACGGAGGGGGCGGTTAATAAATTGTTAATACAAAATTATAGCAGGCTAGAGAATGTCCCTAAAGAAAATCTAGTTTTGAACACTGTGGAAAACGCCTTAAAAGCCAATAAAATGGTGAAAAGTGCAGAGGTTTTTCTTACTATACATGGGGAGTTGAAGTCAAAAATCATACAACGGAAACCCATTGGTAGATTAAAAGGAACTATGGAGGGATATATAGATGAGGAAGGTATATACATGCCTTTTTCAACTAATCATTCTGCCAGAGTGCCCATTATAACGGGGAACACTACGGGGGAGACATTGGAAGATGTGTATACCTTATTATCATATATTAATAAAGATGATTTTTTGAGAAAAAATGTGATAGGTATCCATATAAACTCAAAAGACAGTTACGAATTGAAATTTAGGCTCAATCAATTTGTTGTGAATTTAGGAGGTGTTGTAGGGTTAGAGCAAAAGTTTCAGAATTTCAAGGCTTTCTATACCAAAGCAAATAAGGATGAAACGTTGGAAGATTTTGCTTTAGTGAGTTTAGAATTTAGCAACCAAGTTGTTTGTACTAAAATATAATGAAAATGGAGGAAGTAAATTATTCTGTAGGATTAGATATAGGCACAACTAAAATTGTAGCTATTGTTGGTAAGGAAAATGAGTACGGTAAGATTGAAGTTCTAGGAATAGGAAAATCTAAAAGTCTTGGCGTACACCGCGGGGTTGTGAATAATATTACACAAACTATAAAATCCATACAACAAGCAATAGAAGAAGCGGAAAACAATGCAGGCGTTAAAATAAATTCTGTTGTTGTTGGTATTGCAGGACAACATATACGAAGCTTACAGCACAGTGATTATATCACTAGATCTAATTCTGAAGAAGTTATAAATGAAAAAGATTTAGATAAGTTGTGTGATCAAGTTTATAAATTGATCATGCTTCCTGGAGAAGAAATAATTCACGTACTGCCACAAGAGTATAAAGTAGATGGCCAAGCAGAAATTAAGGAGCCTATAGGAATGTATGGCGGTCGTTTAGAAGCTAATTTTCATGTAGTTGTTGGGCAAGTTACCTCTATTAAAAACGTAGGTAGGTGTATTAAAAGTGCTGGTTTGGGCTTAGGTAATATTACATTAGAACCATTAGCCTCATCAGACGCAGTCTTAAGCCAAGAAGAGAAAGAAGCAGGCGTAGCCCTCATAGATATAGGAGGGGGGACTACAGATCTTGCCATTTTTAAAGATGGTATTATAAGACATACCGCAGTAATCCCTTTTGGTGGTGGCGTTATTACAGAAGATATAAAAGAGGGCTGTTCTATTATAGAAAAGCAAGCAGAGTTATTGAAAATGAAATTTGGTTCTGCTTGGCCGGGAGAGAATAGAGATAATGAAATTGTTTCTATACCGGGACTTCGTGGAAGAGAGCCAAAAGAAATTACACTAAAGAATCTTTCTAAAATTATTCATGCTCGTATTGTAGAGATTATAGAGCAAGTGTACATAGAGATTAAAAACTATGGACATGATGAGCAAAAGAAAAAACTAATAGCAGGCATTGTTTTAACAGGTGGCGGTAGTCAATTAAAACATTTAAAGCAATTAGTAGAATATATAACAGGTATGGATACTAGAATAGGGTATCCTAATGAACATTTAGCAGGAGATTCAGACGCAGAAGTAGCAAGTCCACTATATGCCACTGCAGTTGGCTTACTTATGAATGCTATTAGAAACCAATCTAAATTTAATCTGCAGTCGGTTGCACCTGAGAAAGCACAAGAAGTACCACAGTTAAGAGAGGAGCATGCTCCAGTACAAAGTGAAGTTAGAGAATTAGAAGAAAGTTATGCAGAGGCCAATGAACCAACACATAGAAAGTCTGTATTTGATAAATGGTCAGACAAATTAAAGGAATTTTTAGACAACGCAGAGTAATCCCAAATAAGTAGTAGCATACAAGAACCCAGAAACTTAGAACACTATGAGTAAGAACAACGAATTTGATAATATTTCATTTGATCTCCCAAAAAACGAAAGTAACGTAATAAAGGTTATTGGCGTAGGAGGCGGTGGTAGTAATGCTATCAATCATATGTTCCAAGCAGGAATAAAAGGAGTAGACTTTGTTATTTGTAATACAGATTCTCAGGCATTGGATAATAGTTCCGTTCCTACTAAAATACAATTAGGAGTTTCTTTAACAGAAGGTTTGGGCGCAGGTGCTAATCCAGAAGTAGGAGAACAGGCAGCCATGGAAAGTATGGAAGATATTAAGCGTATGCTTACCAATACCACAAAAATGATTTTCATTACCGCAGGTATGGGCGGTGGTACGGGAACAGGTGCTGCTCCTGTTATAGCCAAATTTGCTAAGGAAATGGATGTGCTAACCGTTGGTATCGTAACTATGCCTTTTAATTTTGAAGGTAGAATGCGTTGCGATCAGGCACAATTGGGGATAGAAAAGTTAAGAAAAAATGTAGATTCACTTATCGTAATTAATAATAATAAACTACGAGATGTATATGGCAATCTGGGCTTCAAGGCTGGTTTTTCTAAGGCAGATGAGGTTTTAGCTACCGCAGCAAGAGGTATTGCAGAAGTAATTACACACCACTATACACAAAATATAGATTTACGTGATGCAAAAACAGTACTTTCTAATAGTGGTTCTGCTATTATGGGTTCTTCTATAGCATCAGGAACTTCCAGAGCAAATGAGGCTATAATGAAAGCCTTAGATTCTCCTTTGCTAAATGACAATAAAATACAAGGAGCTAAGAATGTATTACTTCTAATTGTTTCTGGAACCAAAGAGATTACTATTGATGAGATAGGAGAAATTAATGACCATATACAAGTAGAAGCGGGGCATGGCGCTAATATAATTATGGGTGTTGGTGAAGATGAGGAGTTAGGAGAAGCTATAGCTGTAACCGTCATCGCTACAGGTTTTGATGTAGAGCAACAAGACGACATTGCAAATACAGAAGCAAAAAAAATCATACACAATCTAGAAGAAGGCCAAAAAGCACAAATAGAGTTACTTTCTAAGAAAACAGTGCATTTATTAGAAGATGATGTAGAAGAGAAGCCTGTTTCTAGATATAAACTTGTGGAAGAGCAAGATTATGATTTAATTCCAACAACAAATTATATTAGAAATTTTAATGTTTTTGCAGAGGAGGTTGTTGCTGAAAATACAGATCAAGATGATTTTGTGATTGTAGATGCTCCAAAACCTAGCACTCCTGAGCAATCAGCTACTTCAAACGACGAAGAAGATCAGTTCGCAATTAGTTTCGATTTACCTTTAGTAACTGGCGAGGAAGAAGAGAAAGACAACGTAATCATGTTTAATTTAGATGATGACGTTAAGGACATAGAAGTTAAAGACAGCGTAGAGATCATACCCGTTTTAGAATATAACAAAACAGGAGAAACAAGGTATAGTCTAGACGATTATATGCAGTTAGAAAAAAAACTAACAGGCGTAACGTCTAAAGCAGAAAAATTTGAGCCTAAGATCATAGAAGATGAACTTATTTTTGAGAAGCGTACAGTAGCTCAAACTACCCAGGCTCGTAGTAATGCTACACAGATAGATCCGATGGAAACACCTATTGCGGAGCTATTAAAAGAGAGGGCAGACGAGCGCAGGAGAAAATTAAAAGATTTTAATTATAAGTTTAAAAACAACTCTAGCAACGTAGACGAAATAGAAAAAGAGCCTGCGTATAAGAGGCAAGGAATTGATTTGAGTGAGAAGCCAAAAGAGCAAAAAATATCTAGGACAAGTTTAGGAGGCGATAGTAATAATGATATGCAGTTACGCTCTAATAATTCATTTTTACATGATAATGTAGACTAGTTCATTTTTAAAATTAATTAGTGTAGAGAATCACATTCATGCTATTAAATTCAGCTATATTTGGCTTTTTAAAATGGATAGATGGCGTTACATTTAAGTAAGAAAATACCAAATTTAATAGAAAGGCCAGACCATATTATAAAAAGAAGTAGAACAGGTTCTGGTAATAGTGAGTCAAAAGTAACAGAGAATTATTTTCAAATGTTACTAAATAAGAAGAGTATTTTTGACAGACTATCGCAGGTATCTGAGTCTAAACAGAAAGTTGAGGACGAAGAACAATTTTGCGAAGAGTTAGGGGAGTTAACAGAAGAAGAAATTCAATGTATTATTACCGAAGCAATTAGAGAATTAGGAATTACAGAGCTAGAAGATGGCGATTTGGAACGGATTATTAATTTGGTGACAAGAAAATTAGCAGGTAGAATTGGCGGGAGATGCATACCTACACTTGTAAAGCGGAGGTTATCCTTATGTCTTTAAATATATAAATTTTGGCCGCGTGGCGCAACTGAATAGCGCATCAGATTTCGGCTCTGAGGGTTGGGGGTTTGAATCCCTTCGCGGTCACAGATTAGAAAAGTCTATAAAACTATAAAAGCTGTTTTATAGGCTTTTTTTTTAGTGCTACATTTAAGCTGTGTGAGTTTTATGCCTTTATGTAAACCTTGTAAGTTCTCTTGTTAATTATGCAACGGTTTTAGATTACTTTAAACTTGCATTGGAGTGTCTACCCTTGTGTTAGCAATTACTCCCGTTATTTTTTATATACAATGTTCCTGTTGCACAAGTGCTTGATAAAAATACTGTTTTTGCTTAACTTTAGTTATGCAAGGAAAAAAGGATTACCAAGAAAAGCTGTTCGCCCATTTTCAGTTGAGTGAGCGTATTCCTAAGAATAATTTCTACAGGCGTTTAAAAGGATCTATTGATTTGGATTTTCTCTATAAGTTGATCAAGAGGTATTATGGCTAGAGCGGTCAAAAGAGCATTGACCCAGTAGTGTTTTTCAAGTTGTGTTTGGTGGGCTATTTAGAGAACCTTATAAGTGATCGTAAACTTATTGCCCATAGTTCCATGCGTTTGGACATTCTATTTTTCATAGGTTATGATATCGATGAAGAACTTCCTTGGCACAGTACCATTAGTAGAACGCGCCAACTCTTTCCAGAATCAGTATTTGAACAAGTATTTACTAATGTTTTGAGTTAGTGT